>WNGO01000900.1_pt1 | contig 34594 bp, 30 predicted proteins | sample 5400511 | NCBI WGS metagenome assembly WNGO01 (sample SAMN13153380, study PRJNA577476) | soil metagenome | isolation source: 20 cm soil or saprolite under Garry oak tree replicate 2 | place: USA:California | collected 2016-06-15 | reverse complement strand
TGAGCGAGCGGGTCTGATTGGCGACTTCGTCTTCGAGCAACCGCGCATAGCGGCGATCGACCCACAGCGAATACACGAACCACGCGGCGATGAGCGCGAGCGCCACGCCAACGATCAGGCGAGTCGGCAGGCTGGTCTCATGGAAGGCGTACACGAGCACCACCGCCCCCAGCAGCACAACGGCGATGCTGACCAGCACACGAGCGGACCGGCTCAGCGGCATCATTTCAAGGACACCCCCCACCCCCGGCCTAAATTATCCGCATTATGTTTGCCCGCCAATGAATCAGCTCCTGTGGATGCGCGCCGCGGAGGAATCGCTCGCGCAGTGGGACGCGCACGCCGCATTGGCGGCCGCGGTCCGCGCCGCCGGGCTCACGCGCACGCTGGTGTGCGGCATGGGCGGGTCGAGCCTCGTCGCGGATGTCCTCGCCGAGACGTTCGCCGCGCGCAGCCTGCACGTGCTGGACAGCACCAACCCGGCCGCCGTCCGCGCGGCCGGGGACGAGTCCGACCTCGCGCGCACGGCGTTCGTCATCTCCAGCAAGTCCGGCAACACGGTCGAGACGCTGGCGTTCTGCCACTACTTCATGGCGCGGGCCCGCCCCGAGCAGTTCATCGCCATCACGGAGACCGGCAGCGAGCTCGACCGCATCGCGCGCCGGCGGGGCTTCCGCGCGATCATCCCACATCCACCCGGCATCGGTGGCCGCTATGCCGCGCTCACGGCGATCGGCATGGTCCCCGCCTCCCTCGCCGGCATCGACGGCCGGGCGCTGCTCGAGCGGACGCGGACCGTCGACGTTGCAGCGGCACAGGCGATGGGCTTGGGCGTCGCGGACCGGGCGCTGGCCGGCCGGGACAAGTTGTGCCTGAGCCCACCGCCCCGGATCGGCGCGATCGCGGATTGGATCGAGCAGCTCATCGCCGAGAGCTCCGGCAAGGACGGGCGCGGCGTGGTGCCCATCGTACAGGATCCCGCCCGCGGCGCGTTGCCCGACTCGCAAACCGCCGGGCCCGACATGTTCTCCGCCGATCCGCTCGACCTCGGCAGCGAGTTTCTGCGCTGGCAGTACGCCACAGCCGCGTTGTGTCAGCGGCTTGGCGTCAACGCGTTCGATCAGCCCGACGTCGAGGAAGCCAAGCGGCTCGCGCGCGCGGAATTGGACGGTGGGCACGGCGGGGCGCAGCATGCTGCGCCCCTGCGGACCCTGATGCCGGGGCAGCTGCGAAAGCGATCTCGCCCAGGCGACTACCTTGCCATTCTCGCGTACGTCCCACCCACACCCGAAATGCACACAGAGCTCCAGAAGGTGCGGGCCGCCTGGGGCCGTGCCCTGGAATGTGTAACCACGCTCGGGATCGGCCCGCGCTACCTCCACTCGACCGGCCAGCTACACAAAGGCGGCCCCAACACCGGGCTCTTTCTGGTCGTTACGACCGATGTGGACGAGGACGTCGCGATCCCGGAGATGGGCTGGACGTTCGGGGAGCTGCATCGCGCCCAGGCTCGCGGTGACGTGCGCGCCTTGCTTGCACGCGGCCGGCGCGTGGCCCACGTGCATCTCTCGAGCACTGCGGAGCTGTCGCAGCTGATGCCGTGACAGCATTCATCTTTCATCTCATCCCGCACACGCATTGGGATCGCGAGTGGTTCCTCCCGCGCGCCGCCTTTCATGCGCGGCTGGTTTCGATGTTCGACGATCTGCTCGAGCGGCTCCACGCCGATGCCGCGTTCCGCACCTTCCTGCTCGATGGACAGACGGTGCTCGTCGAGGACTACCTGCGTGCGCGTCCGGAGCGGGAGAACGACGTCAAGGCACTCGTCAAGACGGGACGTCTCCAGATCGGACCCTGGTACGTGCTGGCGGACGAGCTGATCCCCTCAGGGGAATCGCTCGTGCGGAATCTCCTGCTGGGCGCGGCGGACGCGGAACGCCTCGGCGGACGATTGGACGTGGTGTACTCGCCGGATGCCTTCGGCCATCCCGCCGCGTTGCCGACGTTGGGCCGCGAATTCGGAATGAAGGTCGGCGTCCTGTGGCGCGGCCTGGGACGTGAGCCGGGACAGGAGCGTGACTTCGTCCGCTGGCGCGGGACGGATGGCAAGGACATCCTGCTCTGGCATCTCCCACCGGATGGGTATGAGATCGGGGCCGGGTTGCCCGGCTCGGGCGCGCGCCTGCCGGACGTCTGGACACAGGTCCGCGCCGCGCTCGTCGAGCGGGCCGCCGGCAAGCACATCCCGCTCTTCATCGGCGCCGATCATCATGCCCCGCACCCCACGCTCGCGCGACTGCGCGATCTGCTCGCCGACCTCGAACCCGCGAGCGCGTTCCGCATATCCCGGCTGGACGAATTCTTCCAGGCCGCTGAAGCCAGTCCGGCGCGCGCGATTGCCGGTGAGCTGCGCTGGTCGTACGGCTATACCTGGACGCTGCAAGGGGTGCACGGCACCCGCGCACCGCTGAAACGCAGGCACGCGCAGGTCGAGCTCTGGTTGGAGCGCCTGGCGGAGCCGCTCGTCGCGTTGGCGCGCAATGCGGGACATCGCGATCGGCGGCCCGTCCTCGAGACGGCGTGGCGGACGTTGGTGCGGACGCAATTCCACGACACCATCGCGGGATGTACGGCGGATGCCGTCGCCGACGCCGCCTCGCACCGGCTCACGGAAGTCGCGGCGTACGCCGCCGAGTTGACGCGGGGAGCACTCCAGGAGCTCGCGGGTCACGATCCCGATGTCGCCCGTGAACGTGCGGAGGGCACGCAGCCGGCGTTGGTGCTGTGGAATCCCGCGGCGCGCCCGCGCGGCGGCGTGACCGTAGCGGACGTCACGCTGTTCCGGCGCGATGTGCTCGTAGGTCCGCCCTCGGAAGGACGCTCACCGCGCCAGGGGCCGGGCTACCGGCCTTTCGCACTTTATGGGCGAGATGGGAAAGCGATCCCCGTGCAAGTTCTGGCGCAGCGCGTGGCGCAGGAGCGCATTGACGCGACGCGGCACTATCCCGATCAGGACGAAGTGGATCAGGTGCGCATCGCGTTTCGTGCGCCGGCGCTGCCCGGCCTGGGGCTCGCGGCGTTGACCAGCGGCGCTGCTGCGCCACTCGGTCGGGGCGAGGACGTGCGCGTACGCGGCCGCTCACTGGAAAACCGCTTCGTCGAGGTTGCCGTCGAGGCGAACGGCGCGATTACACTCGTCGATCGCAAGCGCAACGAGCGTTACGGGGAGCTGCTGCGCCTCGAGGACGGCGGTGATGCAGGCGACGCGTACACCTACTGTCCACCCGTGCGCGACCGCGTGAAGCAGAGTCGTGGTCCCATCACGGTCCGGCGGCTCGCAGCGGGGCCGCTGGTCGGCGCTCTCGAGGCGCGCTGGGAAATGACCCGCGGCATCGACGCCCGATCGATCGTGCAGTTGTACGCCGACAGCCCCATCGTTCGTGTGAGTCTCGAGATCGACAACCGCAATGCTCATCATCGGTTGCGCGCGCGTCTGGCGACCGGTCTCGCCGGGGCGCTGGCTACGGCCGGCACGGCGTTCGGCGCCGTTCCGCGACCGGCGGTCAGCGCCGATCCGGCCGCCTATCCGCGCGAGACACCGGTGCGTACCGCCCCCGCGCAGCGGTTCGTGGCCGCGGCGCGCGCCGGCCGGGGATTGGCGGTGCTCGCGCCGGGCTTTTTCGAATACGAATGGACCGCTGCAGGTGATCTGCTCATCACGCTGCTGCGGGCGGTGGGGGATCTTTCGCGCGGCGACCTCCCGGCTCGTCCGGGCCATGCGGCGTGGCCCACGCCGGTACCCGGCGCGCAATGCATCGGCAAGACCCGCATCGATCTCGCCATAGCACCGGTGAGCGCGGCCGACCTGGAGCGCGGCGACGCCGTGCCGCAGCTGTGGGAGGATGCGTTCCTGCCACCTCACGGTCTGTGGCTGCGGGACGCCGCCACACTCACGGTGGCGCCTGTGGACGTGGACTTGGAGGGCAGCGGACTCGTGTTCTCAGCGCTCAAACCGGCGCAAATCGGATCGCCGATGGTGCTCCGTTGCTACAACGCCACCGACCGCAAGACCGCGGGCGCGTGGCGCTTTGGCAGCGGCGTCAAAACCGCGCATCGCGTGCGCGCCGACGAACGCGAGGCGGTGGCGCTGGTGCTCGAGCAGCGCGGTAACGTCGTGCGATTCGTCGCCGAGCCGCACGAGCTCGTGTCGATTTTGGTGACGTGATGCAGGAACACTCGTTTGCGACCGTGCGATCGGCGCGGTACTTCACGTTGGGCTCGCCCGGCAATGCCGGCGCGGTGTGGTTCGTCTGTCACGGGTACGGGCAGCTCGCGTCACGGTTCCTCGAGCGGTTTCGCCCGCTCGAAGCGGAGCGGCGCTGCATCGTCGCCCCTGAGGGGCTGTCGCGGTTCTACCTCACGGATAATCCGGCCGAACGACGCGTCGGCGCGAGCTGGATGACGCGCGAAGACCGCCTGCACGAGATCGACGATTACGTGCGCTATCTCGATGCGCTGCACGCGAAGCTCGTACCGCAGGGCGCGACGGTGACGGCGCTGGGATTCTCTCAAGGGACGTCGACGGTGTGCCGCTGGGCGGCGCTCGGCTCGGCGCGCATCGATCGTCTGATCGTGTGGGGCGGGGAAGTGCCGCCGGATCTCGACCTGGCACGTGCCGCGCCGCGGCTAAGCGCCGCCCGGCTCACGTTCGTCTACGGCACCCGCGATGAGTTCTTCACGCCGAAGATCGTCGCGGCGACGGAGGCGCGACTCCGCGAGCGAGAGATCCCCTTCGAGCTCATTTCATTCGACGGCGGCCATGAAATCGATGAGGCGACGCTGCGCAGTCTGATCTAGCGCCGCACGCCGGGATCCAGCACGTCGCGCAGCGCATCTCCCAGCAGCGTGCAGGCGACGACGACCAGCGCGAGCGCGACTCCCGGCGCCGTGGCGACCCACGGCGCGTTGACGAGCGTGTCCCGGCCCGACGCGATCATGTTTCCCCACGACGGCGTCGGTGGCTGCACGCCGAGGCCCAAGTACGAGAGCCCAGCCTCCAGCATGATCGCGTTGCCCACGCCGAGCGCAGCGGCGACGATCACCGGCGTCAACGCATTGGGGAGAATGTGCCGCGCCAGCACCCGCAGGCGTCGTGCGCCCAGCGCGACGGCGCCTTCGACAAACGGCCGCGCCGCGAGCGCTCGGACCTCGCCATGCACCAGCCGGGCGACTCCCATCCACCCGGTGAGCCCCAGCACCGCGACGACGAGCGCGGTGCTCGGCCGCCACAACGCGGCGAGCAGCAACAACAGCACGACGCGGGGCAGCGCCAGGGCGAAGTCGGTCAGTGCCAGGAGTGCGACGGCGAGCGGGCCGCGCCAATAGCCCGCCACCGCGCCGACGAGCACACCGAGCGCGATCGAGACCAGCACCGCCAGCACCCCGACGCCCATCGAAATCCGCGCACCGTACACCAGCCGCGTCCACACGTCCCGGCCGAACCGATCCGTGCCGATCGGGTGAAACGCCCCGTGGACGTCGGTGGACAGCGGCGGCAGAAACCGGGTCGCGACGATGTCCCGTTGCGCGGCGGGGTCGCCGGTGGTGACGAGCGGGGCGGCGATGGCGCACGCGAGCACGATGAGCAGGACGAGGGCGCCGAACGCGCCGCGCCGGTCCCGGAGCAGTCGGGGGGGCGTCACGTCGCGCGCGTCCGAATCCGCGGATCGAGCCACGCCGCCAACACGTCGGCCAGCATGTTCCCGGCGACGACCAGCACCGCGCTGACCGTGGTCGCGGCCATGACGACGGGATAGTCGCGCGCCTGCACCGCCTCGACCAGCACGCGTCCCACGCCGGGCCAGGCGAACACCGCCTCGACAAAGACCGCACCCGAAAAAAGCGCCGGCAGCGATAGCCCGAGCAGCGTTACGATGGGCGTGAGCGCATTGCGCAGCGCGTGATGGCCGACGACGCGCCGTGGGGTCAGGCCTTTGGCGCGGGCCGTGGTGATGAACGGCTGGCTCAGCGTCTCGAGCATCGCGCCGCGGACGAATCGGGCGGCGCCTCCGATGCCGACCAGCGTCAACGTCGCGAGCGGCAGCGCGAAATGGCGCAGCCGGTCGATGAGCCACGCGCCGCCGCGCAAATAATCCGAGTCGAGTCCGGCTGCGCCAAAGGCGGGCAGCATGCGCGCCCAGTACGTGAAGACGAGGACCAGCATGAGTCCCAGCCAATAGCCCGGCAGCGCGAACAACGTGACGGACGCAATCGACAAGATGGTGTCGGTTCGCGAGCCGCTGCGGGCCGCCTGCACGGCGCCTACCACCAGCCCGATCAGATAGCTGAGCAGGAGGGACGCGGCGACCAACCGGACGGTGGCGGGCCACGCGTCGCCGAGGAGGGCGCGAACCGGCCGTCCCTTCGCGATGCTGTTGCCCCAATCGCCCCGCGCGAAACGACCTAACCACGTGGCGAACTGCGCCGGCAGGGCCTTGTCCAACCCCAATGTCCCGCGCTGCGCTGCGACCTGCTCAGCCGTCGCCGTGGGGCCCAGCATTATGTCGATAGGATCGCCTGGTGCGACGTGCAACAGGAGGAACGTGAGGACAACCACGCCGAGCACGACGGCGAGACCGGCGAGCATTCGCTGCCCCAGCCTGGCGAACATCGGCGGGAATCTCGCGCCGCATTCCGCGCCCCGCTAGAATCCGTGCGTGTTGCGCGTGCCTGTGCCGATTCTATTTACCGTGGCCCTGCTGTTGGCGAGCGCCTGCGGAGACGAGGCACCGCGCCGCGGCGCGACGATCCTGTTCGCGTCGGGCGCCGATCTGCAGAGCATCAACCCCCTGCTCACCGTGCATCCGCTCGCGCGTCAGGTCCAGCGCTATGTCCTGCTGACGACGTTAGCGCGCTACGATTCGTTGCTGGTACCACGTCCCTATCTCGCGCGCAGCTGGCGTTGGTCGGACGGCGGGGGCACACTGACGTTCCGGTTGCGGACGGACGTGCGCTGGCACGACGGCCCGCCGACCACCGCGCGCGACGTCGTCTGGACGCTGCAAGCGGCGCGCGATCCGCGGACCGGTTATCCGCGACTCAACGAGTTGAGCAATCTCACGTCGGTCTCCGCGCCGGACGACTCGACGGTCGCACTCCGGTTCGTGCATCCGGTTGCTTCGGCTGGTTTTCCCGATGTACTCACCGACCTCGCGATTCTCCCGGCGCACCTGCTGGACAGCGTTCCGCCGCAGCGTCTGCGGGACGCCTCCTGGAACGTGCATCCGGTCGGCAACGGCCCGTTCCGGTTCGTCACGCACGAAGCGAACCGCCGCTGGGTGTTTGCGCGGAACGCCGCCTTTCCGGCGGACCTGGGCGGTCCCCCGCAGGTCGAGCGGCTGATCGTCGTCGTCGTCGATGAGCCGATGGTGAAGCTCGCAGCGCTGGTCGCCGGCGAGCTCGATTTCGCGGGCGTGAGTCCGCAGCATGCCGCGTTCGTGCGCCGGCATCGTGGCCTCGGCATCCGCGAGTATCCGCAGATCTTCCCATACGGCCTCGTCTTCAACACGCGCCGGCCCCCGTTCGCTGACCCGCGCGCGCGCCTCGCCGCCGCACTGGCGATCGACCGGCAGGAAATCGTCGACGGCTATCTGTTCGGATTCGCCGCCGTTGCGGATGGACCGGTGCCACCGGGGTTGCCGCGCTACGTCCCGCCGCCGCACCTGCGGCCGGCTCCCGACTCGGCGCGGCGCCTCGTCGCCGAGTTGCCGGCGCCACCGCGTTTCGAGCTGCTCACGGTCGGCAGTGGGGAAGCGCCGCTGGAGCAGATGTTGCAGGCCAGGCTCGCCGCCGTGGGATTCGACGTGACGATCCGGCAGCTCGAGCTGTCCGCATTCTTGACCCGAGTCTATGGCGCGCGGCACGACTTCACCGCGGCCGTGATGGGCATCCCCGGCGATCCGGGCCTTGGGTTCCTGCAACCAGTCGGCAATCTGACGGGGATTCCGGTGCCGGCCGACCCGGTCGCCGCTCAGCGACTGTTCGCCGAACGAATGCCCGTGGTGTGGCTGTATCACGCCCGCGGCGTCCAGGCGATGAACCAGCGCGTCCAGGGCGTGCGCATGGATCTGCGCGGCGAGCTGCCCACGGTTGCAGCCTGGCATGTCATGCCATGAAACGCCGCGAGCTGCCAGCCTCGTTTTTCGCGAGCGCCCCGATGCGGCTCGACTTCGCCGGCGGTTGGACGGACGTGCCGCCGTTCTCCGCGCGCGAAGGCGGTGTCGTGGTCAACGCCGCGATCGGGTTGCGCGCCCACGTGGAGCTGCAGTTGGGCGGCGCGCTGCTGCGGCTCGTGTCCGCCGAGCTCGGCGAGACGCTCGAGTGCGCCAACTCGGGCGGACTCGTCCCGGGTGGGAAGCTGCCGTTGCTGACCGCCGCGTTACGGATGTTTCCCGTGTTGGGCGGGTTCACGCTGACGACGCGCTGCGACGCGCCGCCCGGGTCGGGGCTCGGCAGCTCCGGTGCGCTGGGCGTCGCTCTGGTCGGCGCGTTGACCCGCGCGCGTCAGGACTCGATCAGCCGGCAGGAGGTCGCCGACCAGGCGTGGCAGGTCGAGACGATCGAGGCACAGCTGCCCGGCGGCAAGCAGGACCAGTACGCCGCGGCGCTGGGCGGTTTTCATCGGCTGACGTTTCGCGATCCGGACGTCGGGATCGAGCCGCTGACGCTCGATCCGGCATTTGCCGCGGCGTTGGAGCGCCACACGTTGATGTGCTACACGAACAAGAGCCGCGTGTCAGGCGACACGATTTCACGAGTGCTGGGTGCGTATGACAGAGGTGATTCGAAAGTGACAGGCGCATTGCGAGGACTGAAGGAGACCGGTCACGCCATGGCCGACGCATTGCGCGCCGCGGATCTGGCACGCGTGGGTGCATTGCTGACGGAGAACTGGAAGCATCAGCAGGCGCTCGATCCCGGCATGCGAACCGTGGAGATGGCGCAGCTCGAAGACGCGGCCATCAAGGCCGGCGCGCTCGGTGGAAAGGCGGCCGGTGCGGGAGCCGGCGGTTGCATGTTCTTCGTGATGCGCGGCGACGCGCGGCAGGCCGCGACCGCGATCGCCAGGGGTGAGGACGGTGCCAAGGTGCTGCCGCTGTCGTGGGCCAGCGAAGGAGTCCGCACGTGGTGACGGCCGAAGAGTTGGCCGCACGCGCGGAAGTCGTGAGCGGCTCCGCCGATCTGCGGGCGCTGCTCGCGCACTTGCGGGCGAGCGCTGCTCCGGTCGTGCAGCGGATGCCGATCATCCCCGACCAGAAGGCGTTGCTGACGACCGACGGCGGCTTCTGCCCCGAGGATGGCACGGCGCTCACGTTCGATCCGTGGAATCCCGCCGACCATCGATGTCCGGAGTGCCGCAAGGTCTGGCGGGGCGAACGCCACGACTGGTCGTGGGCGCGCTATCAGCACCTCTGGCTGGCGGAGCGCGCTGCGCACCTCGCGACCCTCGCGGCGCTCGGCGGTCCCGAGGACCGCTCGGCCGCCGCACGTGCGCGTGACATTCTCAACGCATATGCCGAGCGCTACTGGCGCTATCCCAACCGCGACAACGTGCTGGGGCCGAGCCGCCTCTTCTTCTCGACCTACCTGGAATCGGTTTGGGTGTGCAATTACATCGCCGCGGCGACATTGCTGCGGGCCGGCGGTCAGCTCGACGACGCCACGGCGCGGGCGGTGAACCAGGTGACGGAAGAAGCCGCGACCGTGATCGGCGATTACGATGAGTCGTTCTCGAACCGGCAGACCTGGAACAATGCGGCACTCGCGGCCGTCGCCGTGTGGTTCGAAGACGAGGAGCTGGCCCAACGCGTCATCGAGGGAGACACGGGTCTCATCGCGCACCTGCTGCGTGGCTATGGGCGCGACGGGATGTGGTACGAAGGCGAGAACTATCACCTGTTCGCGCTGCGCGGACTGCTGACCGGAGCAGGATGGGCGCGCCTCGCGGGGGTCGATTTCGTCGCGGACGAGCGCCTGGCAACGCGAATGCAATTGGCGTTGGGCGCATCCTCGCTCACGGCGCTGCCCGACTTCACGTTTCCCGCGCGTAAGGACTCGCGGTTCGGTATGTCGCTGGCACAGCCGGCGTATGTCGAGCTGTGGGAAATAGGGCTCGCGAGACTCGGGATGCGAGATGCGGGAAACGAGATGCGCGATGTCGCCGCGTGGCTTCATGCCTTGTATGCAACACCGCCCGCTCCGCGCGAATTGTCCGAATCGTATCTGCACGATGCTCCCATCGATCGCATCCCGCATCCCGCATCCCGCATCTCGCTATCCTGGTGGTCGCTGCTCGAGATGCTCCCTGAGCTGCCCGCCAGCGACGCACCATGGGAGCCGCAGAGCGTCCTGCTCGAGAGCCAGGGGCTCGCCGTCCTCCGCACCAAGGGACGGTATGTCAGTCTCGAGTGCGGGCCGCATGGGGGCGGGCACGGCCATCCGGACCGCCTGCATTTGACCCTGCATGCGGAGAGCGTTTACTGGCTTCCCGATCCCGGCACCGGACAGTACGTCACGCGTGACCTTTTCTGGTATCGCTCGACGCTCGCTCATAACGCGCCGCGACTCGACGGCGAGTCGCAGACGCCGGGGAACGCCAGCTGCGAATGCTTTGATGATCAGGACGACTGGGCTTGGGTGCGGGGGCGCTTCGAGAGTTTGACGCGGACGATCACCGCGGGTCCCGCCTATGTCGTCGATGTCCTCGATCTCTCGGCAGGTGAGGAGCACCAGCTCCAATTGCCGTGGCACTTTGCCGGTCGTGGATCAGTGGCGACCCAAGGGCGGTGGGTGACTGACGAGCTCCCCGACGAATTCGTCACGCGGGTGCAACGATTCATTCCGAACGCATCCGATGGGGGCTCGATCGTCCTGTCGCATGGACAGGGGTCCGCGCAACTGACCGCGCATCTCGTGTTTGCCGGGGAATTGCTGGAGGTCGAGGGGCCGGGCCTCCCGGGACGTCATGAACGGGCGCGTTTCTACGTGGTGCGCGCCCGCGGCCGCAACGCCCGTGTCGTCACCGTGCTGGAGCCACAGGCGAATGGACCTGTCGTTCGCGCGGTGAAAGTGCGGGGAGACGTGGTGGAGATTGAAACGACATCCGGTGTCGACCGGCATCGCTTCGGCGGCGCGGAGTGGGTGGTCGAACAGGAGGGCCAGGTGCCGCGGGGGCTGCGCGGAGCCCGCGAAGCCGCGCCGCCGTTCGTCCCGCTGCTCGAGATTGACGTGCCGACGCCGGTCGCGGCGCCGGCGTTCCGTGTGAGTGCTCCTCCACCGCTCGACGGCACGCTCGAGGGGTTCGAATTGTCTGAACCGCTCGAGCTCGCCCTGGAAGATCAGTACCGGCGCAGCGAGGATGCGTATCCCGGCCCCGATGATCTCTCCGCCATCGCGTACGCCGCGTGGGATACTGCGGCGCTGTATCTCGCGGTGGCGGTCACCAAACCCGACGTCTACCTCCGGCCGGCCGGCTCGGCTCCCCTCAAGCTGGACAACGAGCCGGATGACATCCATTCCGACGGGCTCCAGGTTTATCTCGGCGCCGCTCGCGGCCCGTCAGAAGGGGAGAAGAACGGTGCGCCTCCGCGTGCCGCCGGATATCTGATCGTGCCGAATCAGGACGGACATACCGTGCGCGCCAGCACCACGAGCGACTCGCGTGATGCAAATCCCGCCGGCGTCGGCGGCGCGTGGCGTCGCACTGACGCCGGCTACTGCGTGACCGTGGCGATCCCGTGGCCCGACGGCGTGCACCCGCATGCGGGAGGCCGGGCACGCTTTGATCTGATCGTGAACGAGATGCTGCCGGGCCGCCTGCGGCGCGTCGGGCAGCTCGTGTGGAGCGGTGGAGGTGGCTGGGTATGGCTGCGCGGCGATCGCCAGGATCCGGCGCGCTTCGGGATTCTGGAGCTGGTGGGATGATTACCGTCGTTCTGCATGAGCCCCAGGACCTCGTCAACATCGCGCACGTCGTGCGCGGCATGAAGAACTTCGGCATGCGCGAGCTGCGGCTCGTGAATCCGCGCGAGTATGAGGCCTATCGCGTCGAAGGGATCGCGCATCAGACGCAGGATGTGCTGGCGCGCGTGCAAACCTTCGCGTCTTTGGAGGAGGCGCTCGCCGACGCCATGCACATCGTCGGGTTCACGGCCCGGGGGCGCACCGCCAAGCGCAATCTCCAACGGCCGCGCGACGCGGCAGCCGAGATCGTCGCGTTGGCGGAGAGCGGTATGGTGGCGCTGCTGTTCGGCCGGGAAGACAAGGGTCTGTCCAACGAGGCGCTCGATCGCTGTCATCGAGTGGTGACGATCCCCAGCGACCCGGGCTACGCCTCGCTCAACCTGGGCCACGCCGTCATCATCATGCTCTACGAATTGGCGCTCGCGCGCGGCGCCGGGGCGCGTCCGTTCAAGGAGCCGCGCCGTCCGTCGGAGCCTGCTGTCGCCGCGGACCTCGAGCGGCTCTTCGCGGACGTCGCGAAGGCGCTGCATGCAATCGAGTTCTTCAAGACCCGCAATGCCGATGGCGTCATGCGCACGATGCGCGAGATCGCCCATCGCACGCCGCTGGATGCCCGTGAGGTCAAACTGCTGCGCGCGATGGCCATCGAGGTGACCAAGTACGGTGAACGACTGGCGCGTTCCGGGCTTCACGTCGACCGCTAGCAAGCGGCCCGACGCGATGTTTGGCTCGCCCGCGTTGATCACGCGGGCGTCGGGGTGCCGCGTCTGGGATCCCGACGGCGGCGAGTACGTCGATTACGTCATGGCGCTGGGCGCGGTCGCGCTGGGGTATGGGCATCCCGCCGTCAATCGGGCGGCGGAGGCCGCGATCGCGGCCGGCGTCGTGGGTCCGTTGCCGCCCGTCGCCGAGCAGCAGCTCGCGGAGGCGTTGGCCGAGCGGATCCCGTGGCTCGAGCGCGTGCGCTTTCTCAAGACGGGGGCGGAAGCGGTTGCGGCAGCCGTGCGACTCGCGCGCGTCGCCACCGGCCGCGAGCAGGTGCTGGGCTGCGGCTACCACGGCTGGCTCGACTGGTGCCAGGGGGCGACCGAAGGCGTGCCCGCCGGCGTGCGCGAGCTGTTCGCGGAGCTGCCCTTCAACGACGTCGCCGCGGGCCGCGAGCTGATCCGGGAGCGCGCCGCGCGCCTTGCCGCTGTCGTCGTCGAGCCGGTGATCGTGTCCGAGCCGTCCCGCGAATGGCTGCAGATGCTGCGCGCGGAGACGGAGCGGGCGGGTGCGGTACTGATCTTCGATGAAATCAAGACGGCGTTCCGGCTCGCGATCGGTGGCGCGGTCGCGCGCTACGAGATCCGGCCGGCGCCGGATCTCGTCGTGCTGGGGAAGGCGCTTGCGAATGGGTTCCCGCTCGCCGTGGTGGGCGGCCGGGCGGATCTCATGGCCGCGGCGGCCCGCACCTGGATCTCATCGACGCTGGCGACCGAAGGGGTGGCGCTCGCAGCGGCGCGCGCCACGCTGGACGTGTTCGTCCGTGAGGATGTGTGCGGGCATCTCCATCGCGTCGGCACGCGGTTGCTGCACGGCCTGCACGATCTGCAGCGGCGGCATGCCGGGGTGATCACGGGCGTCGCGGGCATCGCCGAGATGTGCTTTCTGCATTATGCGACCGAGGATCTCGCGCACCGCGCCGCGCTCGCGGCCGCCAAGCGCGGGCTGCTGTTCAAGCGCACCGCCTACAACTTCGTATCGCTCGCCCATGACGACGCGACGGTCGATCGGACCGTCGCGATCCTCGACGAGGCGCTGCGCGAGATCTAAAACGCCGTGAGAATCGCTTCCGCGATCAGCGAGACGACGATGAAGATGATGATCACCACCGCCGTATAGCCCATTGCGCGGTCCTTGGGGACCTTCATCACGATCGGCAACCCGACATACAGCAAGACCAGGCTGTATAGCCTGAAGATCCAGGTGACGAGGTACAACGCTGGAATCAGCATGAAAATGCCACCCAGCCACGCCGCAGTGCTGGCGTAGGCGGCCGCTTTCAGCCCCTGCACGTCGTTGCGCTGCCCGCCGAACCCCGGCGCGAGCAGGCTGACGATTCTCGAGAGCACGAAGACGCTGAGCAACGCGAGCACGTAGCCCGCGACGCCGCGCGATATCGCAGCGGTGAGCGATACCGAGCTGGTGAGCGAGGTGAACGCGATCCGCTGGCCGAAGATAAACAGGCCGATCACCGCGGCGATCGGGCCGATGGCGGTGAGCGGCAGGACGTACTTGCCCCAGATTTCACCGGGCTTGGTGAACTCCGCATCGATTTCTTTCCACGTAGCGCGTGGCTCGAGCAGGATGCCCTTCACGCGGCTGGTCAGCGTCTCCATCGCCATCGAGTTCTCCCCCCTCGGGACGCCCCCAAGATAAAAGGACCGTAGATTGTGGCAATGCTGATCGACGTCCATGCGCACTTTTACCATGCACGGACGCCCCGCGCGGACTGGCGGGAGCGCAATCAGAGCCGTCTCGCGGCCGGGAGTAAGATAGGCATCTCGGTCCACGTTGCCTCGATCCTCGGCAGCTTTGGCTTCACGTCGCCGACCTATTTCCCATCGCCCCGCGATGTCACAGCCGGGAACGACGCGCTGCTCGCGCTGCAGCGCGAGCAGCCCGACCGCATCCGCGGCTACGTCTGCGTGAATCCCAACTACACCGCGCATGCGCGCGCCGAGATCGTGCGCTGCCTCGATGCCGGCATGATCGGGATCAAGCTGGCCGCGAGCCGGCGAGCGGACGATCCGCTGCTCGATCCGATCGCCGTGCTCGCGTTGCAGCGCCGCGTCCCCGTGTTACAGCACATTTGGCAGCATCGCCGCGGTGATCGACCGGGCCAGGAGGCATCGGACGCACGTGAATTGTGTACGCTCGCGCGGCGCCATCCGGATGTCGCGTTCATCCTCGCCCACATCGGCGGCGGGGGCGACTGGCTGCATTCCCTGCACGCCGTGGCCGACGTGCCCAACGTCTACGTCGATCTCTCGGGCAGCGGCGTGGACGGCGGCATGCTCGAAGCGTGCCTCGCGAGCGCCGGCGTGAATCGCCTGTTGTGGGGCAGCGACATCACGATGGACACCGCTTGGGCGAAGCTGCGCTACCTCGAGACGCTGCTATCCAGAGACGAGCTGGCGTTGGTGCGCTGGAAGAACGCGGCGCGCATCTTCCCGGCGGGCGCCTTTCCAGCCGACTGATGCGCACCGACTGCAACGCGTTCCTCGGCGCCTATCCCTGGCGCAAAGTCCCCGGGACCTCACCCGACGCGCTCGTCAAAGCGCTCGATCGCACCGCGATTGACGTCGCCTGGATCACGCACTTGCCGAGCCTCTTCTGGCGCGATCCCACCGAAGGCAACGCGTGGCTGTATCAAACGGCCCGCGCGGAGCAGCGGTTCAAGCCGGTCCCAACCGTGCACCCCGGATTGGCGCAATGGGAGCAGGTGCTCGCTGACGCCGCCAATGGCGGTGCGCCGGCGGTGCGCTGTGATCCACTCTATCTGGGACTCGAGCCGGCGGGTGGTGAAATGCGCGTCCTCACCGCTGCCTGTGGCGCGGCGCGCGTCCCCTTGATGCTGGCGGTACGGCTGGAGGACGGACGGCAGCGCCATCCGAACGATCGGGTCGGCGAGCTGCCGGCCGCCGCCGTGCGGGCGCTGATTCGCAGTGATCCCGAGGTGCGGCTGCTCGTGACGCACGCCGACCGCGGGTTTGTCGAGGAGGTTCACTTCGGCGCGACGCCGGAGGAGGCGCGGCGCATCTGGTGGGACATCTGCTGGATCTGGGGCCCGCCCGAGGATCACCTCGCCACCGTGCTGGACACCATCGGCGTCGAGCGATTTGTCTTCGGCACGGGACAACCGCTGCGGCTGCCGGAGACGAGCGTCGCGAAGCTCGATCTCCTGGATCTGTCGGCCGAGCAGCGCGAAGCCATCGAGTCCAAGAACGTTCGGGAACTGCTGAGCTGACCGCCCGGCCGCCCGACCGCCTGACCGCTCGTCTGGAGTGGTCGCTCATCCCCGCGGTGCCCGTTCCGTTTCGAGGCTCGCAGATCGACGTGGAGGCGCAGCGGGCGTACGCGGCCTGGATGGCACGCCAGGCTGTCGCCGGCGTCGCGGTGTGGGCGCACACCGGTCGCGGCCCGCACTTGTCGGCTGAGCAACGCCGGCTCGTGCTCACGACGTGGCGCAGCGCGCTGCCCGGCAAGGTCATCGTGGCGGGCGCAAACGCAGTCGAGATGGCCCGCGATGCCAAGCGTGGGGGCGCCGATGCACTGCTGGCATTTCCGCGCCGCGCTAATGCAGTTGACTACCATCAGGAATTGGGGCGCGAGCTGCCGGTGATCGCGTTCCACCTATACGAAGCGGCCGGCGGCGTAGACTATGACAATGAGACGCTGCATGGGATTGTGTCGCTACCCGCCGTCATCGGCATCAAAGTCGCCACGCTCGATTCCGTGATGACGTTTCAGCGCATTGCGGCCGTCATGCGGGAGCATCCGGACAAGTTGTTGATCACCGGCGAAGACCGCTTCCTCGGTTATTCGCTCATGATGGGAGCGCGCGCCGCGTTGATCGGGATGGGGGCGGCGGTGACGGAGCTTCAGGCATCGCTGCTGCGCGCGTTTGCGAGCGGAGACCACCACGCCTTTCTCCGCCTTGCGGCGTGGCTGGATGCGTTCAGCCAGGCCACGTTCCGAGATCCGATGGAAGGCTACATCCGGCGCATGCTGTGGGCATTGGCGGCAGAGGGCGTGATTCCCGACGAGGCCTGCGACGACCCATGGGGTCCCGCATTGCCGGATTCCGATCGAGACATCGTTCGCCGCGCGGTGGGCGAGGCTCGCGGATGATTGAACGGCGATCTTTTCTCAAGACCAGCGCGACAGTCGCGCTCGGAGGCTTGATGCCAAAGCCCAAGCAACCGCATATCGTCGTCGTCGGGGCGGGCGCCTTTGGCGGCTGGACCGCGCTGTTCCTGCGGCGCCACGGCGCGCGCGTCACACTGCTCGACGCCTGGGGGCCGGGCAACTCGCGCGCCAGCTCGGGCGGCGAGACGCGCGTCATTCGCGCGACCTACGGCCCGCGCGCGGTGTACACGCGCATGGCCGCGCGCGCGCTGACCCTCTGGAAGGAGCACGAGCGGCGCTGGCACCGCCAGCTCTATCACGGCATCGGCGTCCTCTGGCTCGTCGAAGGTGACGAGCAATACGAGAAGAGCGCGCTCCCCGTGTTGCGCGACGCCAGAATTCGCTTCGAGGAGCTGACAGGTCCCGATGTCGCGCGGCGCTATCCTCAGATCAACTGCGAGCGCGTGCGCTGGGCCATCTTCGAGAACGACGGCGGTTACCTGACGGCCCGCCGGGCATGCGCCGCGGTGCTGGAAGGCTTCCTCGCCGAAGGCGGCGAGTACCGGCAGCTCGCGGTCGAGCCGCCGGTCCCGAGTGGCGGACAACTCTCGAGCGTGACGCTCTCGGATGGCAGTCGGCTGGCGGCTGATCGCTTTGTCTTCGCGTGCGGCCCATGGCTCGGATCGCTGTTTCCCGACGTGATCGGTGACCGCGTGCGCGCTACGCGGCAGGAAGTCTTCTTCTTCGGGACGCCACCCGGCGATCGGCGTTTCACCGAAGATGCGATGCCCGTGTGGGCCGATCACGGCACGCCGTTCATGTACGGCATTCCGGGCAACGAATGGCGCGGCTTCAAAGTCGCGGACGACACGCGCGGCCCCGCCTTCGATCCCACCGGCGGCGAGCGCGCGCCGAGCCCGGAAGGAATGCAGCGGGCGCGGGACTACGTCGCATTCCGGTTCCCGGGACTCAAGGGCGCGCCGCTGCTCGAGGCGCGCGTCTGCCAGTACGAGGAATCGCCCGACGAGCACTTCATCGTCGACCGGCATCCGGCGGCCGCGAACGCCTGGCTCGTCGGCGGCGGCTCGGGGCACGGCTTCAAGCACGGCCCGGCCGTGGGGGAGCTTGTCGCCCGGCTCGTCGCGACGGACACTGCGCCCGATGAGCAATTCCGGCTCGCGCGCTTCGCTCGCTGAGGATTTCGAGCGGTTCAAGCGGGAGTTGCCGCACGACTTTCCCGCGTATGTGCGTGATGCCTACCGCATCGATCTCTCCGCGCGCTACCTCGGCGAGCCGCTGCCGCATCCGGTCGGCAAAGGGTCGGGGCAGCTGTCGCTCAACGCCGGGCAGCTCGAGACCGATGCCGAGGCGGGGCTCGCCTTCGCCGTGTTGAAGACGGTGATCGCCCAGGACGCCGCCGGTGCGCAGTCGATGTCCGCGTGGGCGATCCACGAGACGACATCTGCCGCGGCTGGACGAGCCGTTTCGCGACGACGAATACGCCTTCACGACGCGCGCGCTGGCCGACGCCTGGGGCGACTCCCCCCTACTCCTCGAGAAGGATTTCTCGCCAACCCTCGCCGGAGATCAGCTCGCGGGTGAGAAGCAACAAATCCTGCGTTGGCTCCGCGAGGTGCCGCAGCGCATCCGTGCGCACGCCGATGTCCGCCTCGCCATGAAGCTGATGAACGCCCGCTTCGACGACGACTTTCAGATTGAGATGGTGGAAGCCGCGAGCAGCGCCGATGGGTTGGTTGTATTCAATCGACTCTTCGATGCGACCGCGGGTGTGGCGTTCGGAGGAGCGGAGCTGAGCGATCGCAACCTCCGCGTGTTGGATCGGCTGACCCCGGGCGCAAGCCCGGGGATCCCGGATCTCTCCGGGACCGGTAACGTGTGTAGCGGCCGCATGATCGTGGAATACGCGCTGCGCGGTTGCTCGTCCGTCCAGTTGCACACGTTGTTTCAGCTGCCGCTCGAGGAATATCCGGCAACGGCTGGTGCTCGCACACAACGGGCCCTCCACGCGCTGATCTTCGAGCCGAGCGACGGTCTCATCGCCGTGATGCTGGATCGTGAGTCCGCGGGCGCACTGCAGCGACGCGGCGGCGAGCTGCATTTCCTCGACCTTCTTCCCGATGCGTATCGCCCGCGCTGAGCTGTTCGAGCTCGCGCTCCCGCTCGTCGAGCCGTTCGTCATCTCGGGCGGCACGATCGCGGAGCGGCGGTCCCTCATCGTCGCGTTGCACGACGACGCCGGCCACGTCGGGTACGGCGAGTCGCCGCCATTTCAGCTGCCGTTCTATTCCGAGGAGACGCTGGCGAGCGCGCGCGACCTCATCGAGCACACGTTGCTCCCCCGTGTGATGGGTCGAGAGTTCGAGGGTCCTCTCCCGGAGGCGGTGGATACCGCGGTGCGCGACGGAGTACGCGGCAACTGGTTTGCGCGTGCGGGGATCGAGACGGCTGCGTGGGACCTCGAGGCCCACGCGCGCGCCACCGGGCTGGCGATGCTGCTCGGCGAGCGCCTGGGGGCCGCACCGGCGGGGGCAGTCGATTGCGGCGTCGCGCTGGGAATTCCACCCGATCGTCGTGGCGATGTTTTGACAAAGTGGGTGTATGAAGCGGTGCAGCGCGGTTACCGCCGCGTGAAAATCAAAGTCGCGCCCGGGTGGGACAGTGCCGCGGTCGATGCGGCCCGCAAGGGGATGGCTGGGACGTCGCTGCCGCTGACCGTCGATGCGAATGGCGCCTACGAATGGCCGCGTGACGAAGCGGCGTTGCGCACCCTGGATGATGCCGGCCTGCTGTACATCGAGCAGCCACTGCATCCCGATGAGCTGGTCGGCCACGCGCGCCTGGGCGAGACACTGCGAACGCCGCTGTGTCTCGATGAGACATTACGCGACGCGCGCGCGGCCCATCAGGTCGTGGCGTTGAACGGCCCGAAGGTCTGGAACATCAAGGTCCATCGTGTGGGGGGGCTGAGTGAAGTCTGCCGTATTTACAGGCTGGCCGCCGAGTACGGCGCCAGGCTGTGGGCCGGCACAATGCCGGAGTCCGGGATCGGCTCACAGGCGGCGCTGGCGGCCGCCGCGCTGCCGCTCTTCGTTTATCCTTCCGATCTCGAGCCGTCCAGCCGCTGGTTCGGCCGCAATGGTGACGTCATCAAGCTCACCATGGGGCAGGACGGCCGTATGGCGGTGCCGCAACAATCGTGTGGCCGGCTACTCGATCCGGCCCGGTTCCGGCTCTTGACCGCACCTGTACTATTGGGGCGCCATGATCAAGCCAAGCACTGATTATTGGGCGACTCATCTCTACCTCAGCCCGCGCCAGCGCCCGAAACCCGACCAACCCGTTCGTGATTTGCCGCAGCGCGCTGCCCAGCGCTTCAAGAAGGCCCGGGAAGAGCTGCGCAACCTGCGCCATGTCACCGAGCAGGTCGTCTACCTCGGCACGACGTGGAAATGGGTCTGGATGTACGAGGTGGGGGGCCGCAAGCTCGGCTACCTGCATCCGATGCAGTCGGGCGTGAGCGGCACCTTCGTCTTGTCGGGACTCGAAGAGCAGGAAATCAGCGCGACCAACGGATTGCCGCGCGTCATCAAGCAGGCGGTGCGCGATGGGACGCTGCTCGACGGCATGCGAAACTGCTGGATGGAGTTCGCCGATCTCGACGCGGTCCACGCGTTCGTCGACGTCGTTCGATTGAAATACCAACTACTGGCGCGGCCAGAATAAATGAAACACCGATTCTTGGCGCGGAATTGTAGGGGCGCAGCATGCTGCGCCCCTACTTGTGCCAAATTCCGTTCCCAACATACATTCGACTTCGTTTCGGCGTGTAGAGACCGTCCCAGCCACTAGAGGTCATCTGCGTTCAGCTGCGGTCATGGTGTTGATCCTCGCCCTCCCGCCTGTGGTCGCGAACGGCCAGCAGGCACAATCGGCTTCCTCTTCGTCACAGCGGTATCAGGCTCCTGTCATCAGCGACACCGGCGACCTTAAGGGACCGCGTCAGCCGATCTTCTTCCGTCACGACATCCACGCGGGACAGGACCAGATCCCGTGCATGTATTGTCACTATTCGGCGTCGGTCTCCAGTGAGCCGGGCATCCCGGCGCTGCAGACGTGCATGGGGTGTCACACGCAGGTGAGCGGCTCCACGCCGTCGCATCAGGCCGAGATCCAGAAGGTCCGCGCCGCGTGGCGCGAGCGGAAACCCCCGGAGTGGATTCGCGTCCATGCGCTTCCCGGCTTCGTACGCTTCCCCCACATGCGCCACATCAAGGTGCTCGGCACGCAAGCGTGCACGACCTGTCACGGCGACGTGCAACGCATGCCGCAGGTCGAGCAGGTCTCGACGCTGCGCATGGGATGGTGCGTGCGCTGTCACATGGAGCGCAAAGTGACCCGCGACTGCAGCGTCTGCCACTACTGATATGACCGACTCCCTCGATCGCCGTCGTTTTCTGAAGGTGCTCGGCGTCACCGGCGCCGGGGCTGCCGCCCTTACGTCGTGCGGCATCGGCCCGGAGCCCACCGAGCGGCTGATTCCCTATTTGATCCAGCCCGAGGATCAGATCCCCGGCAAGGCGACCTACTACGCCACCACGTGCCGCGAGTGCCCGGCCGGCTGTGGGGTGCAGGTGCGCGTGCGCGAGGGGCGTGCCGTCAAGCTCGAAGGCAACCCCGACTCGCCGATCAATCGCGGGCGCCTCTGCGCCCGCGGCCAGGCGGCGCTCCAGGGCCTCTACAATCCCGATCGCATCGCGCATCCGCTGGTGCGCAACGCCAACGGCACCTTCGAAGACATCGATTGGGACGGCGCGCTGCAGCGGCTCAGCGCGAAGCTTCGTGAGTCCCGCGGGAAGGGCATCGTTTTCCTGACCGGCGCCGAGGTCTCCACGTTCGGCGACCTGGTGGACGAGTGGCTGAAGCAGGTCGGCGGGCGGCGCCTGAGCTACGAGCCATTCGGGTTCGAGGCGCTCCGCGCCGGCAACCGGTTGGCATTCGGCACCGCGTCGCTGCCGACGTACGACTTCGCGAATGCGAGGTATCTGATCTCCTTCGGCGCCGACTTCCTCGACACCTGGCTCTCGCCGGTCGAGTTCCAGAACGGCTTCTCCCGCTCCCACGCGTTCGATGCGGGACGGCCCGCGTCGATGGCGAAGTTCGTGTACGTGGGCCCGCGCCTCTCGCTCACCGGCATGAACGCCGACCAATGGATCGCCGCGCGTCCCGGTACGGAAGGCACACTCGCCCTGGCGATGGCGAACGTGATCGTGAGACAGCGCCTCGCTCGCGCGCCGGTCGATGCCAGCCGTCTCACCGCGCTGCTCGCGCGCCACGCCCCGCGTGCGGTGGCCGAGTCGATCGGGATCGAGGCCGAGGTGATCGTGCGGCTCGCGATCGAGTTCGCGAATTCCCGGGGCGGGCTCGCGGTTGCCGGCGGTATGGCGATGCAGTACCCCACCGGCGCCGAGATCGTCGCCGCCGTGAACATCCTGAACTACGTCGTCGGCTCGGTGGGTACGCTCGTCAGGTTCGGCGCCGACTTGGGCGTGGGATCGACAAACACCTTTGGCGAGATCGCGACGCTGACGTCGGATATGGCGGCGGGACGCGTCGCGCTGCTCTTCGTCCACGGTGCGAATCCGGCGCATTCGCTGCCCGGTGCCTTCCAGCAGGCCCTGGGCAAGGTTGGGTACAAAGTCAGCTTCTCGTCGTACATGGACGAGACGACAGCGGCCTGCGACCTGGTGCTGCCTGACCACCATCCGCTGGAGCAGTGGGGCGACAGCCGTCCGCGCGCCGGCGTCACGGCGCTGCAGCAGCCCGTCGTGCAACCGGTGTTCGACACCCGGCAGACCGGCGACGTGATTCTGAAGCTCTCCGGCAAGACCGGGACGTTCCACGATTATCTGCAGGGCAAGTGGCGCGCCAAGCACCAGGCGGGCTTCGACCAGTATTGGTTCGATTCGCTCGCCAAGGGTGGCGTGTATGCCGACGCGCCGACGCGTGCGGTGCGGCTTGCGGCCGGCGCTGCGAACATCGAGGTTGTCGCTGCCGCCCCTGCCGCCCCTGCCGCCCCTGCCGCCCCTGCCGCCCAGGACCAAGAAGTCATCGTCTTCCCGCACCCCGTCCTCCACGACGGCCGTGGCGCCAACAAGCCATGGCTGCAGGAGCTGCCGGATCCGGTGTCGAAGATCGCCTGGCACAGCTGGGTCGAGGTGCATCCCGACACGGCGGCGCGCTGGGGTCTCGCGACGGGCGACTTCCTGCTCCTCAAGTCGCCGTTCGGCGCGCAGAAATTCCCCGCCTGGATCACGCGCTCGGTGCGCCCCGACGTGCTCGCCGTGCCGACGGGGCAGGGCCACACCGCCTACGGCCGCTACGCCAAGGATCGCTCCGCGAACGCGTTCGAGTTGCTGGGCGTGCAGCCGAACGGCTATGGCGGCCGCAGCTTCGCGGTGCGCGCCAGCGCGACGAAGACCGGCGAGCATCGCAAGATCGTCACGACCGAAGGCAGCCCGCGCGAGCGCGGACGCGGCACGGTCGAGGTGCTCGGTCTCGCGCGCGCCAGGTCGCTGCATCCCGGCGATGCGCCGTTCCATCACGAGGAGACGCCGGAGTACGCGGCCGGCGCCGTCGAGTGGTGGGCCGAGCGCCAGCACGAGAAGGCGGAGATCGGCAACTACAAAGGCGAGCAGCCGCGCTGGGGGCTCGCGATCGATCTGTCGAAGTGTACCGGCTGCGCCGCCTGTGTGACGGCGTGCTACGCCGAGAACAACATCGCCACGGTGGGTGAGGAGTTGATGCAGCGCGGCCGCGAGATGTCGTGGCTGCGGCTGGAGCGCTACTGGCTCACCGACAACGAGGGCGAGCCCCAGGGCGCCGTGAATTCGCCGATGCTCTGCCAGCAATGCGGCAACGCGCCGTGCGAGCCGGTCTGCCCGGTGTACGCGGCGTACCACACGCCCGACGGGTTGAACGGCCAGGTCTATAACCGCTGCGTCGGCACGCGCTACTGCTCCAACAACTGTCCCTACAAGGTTCGCTACTTCAACTGGTACAACTACGCGGAACGCGGCGGGGCGTACGAGGCATTCCCCGAGCCGCTGTCGATGCTGCTGAATCCGGACGTCACGGTGCGCGAGAAGGGCGTGATGGAGAAATGCACCTTCTGCGTGCAGCGCATCCGCGGCGCGCAGAATCAGGCGCGGCTCGAAGACCGCAACGTTCGTGACGGCGACATCGTGACGGCGTGCCAACAGAGCTGCCCCTCCGAAGCGATCGTATTCGGCGATCTCAATGACCGGCGCTCGCGCGTCTATGAGCTCGCCGGCAATCCGCGCGGCTATCACGTCCTCGCGGGGTTGAACACGAAGCCGGCGATCACCTATCTCGCGCGCGTCGTCGCGCAGGACACGCCGAGCCATGGCTGAGCCCGGCCCGCCGTCGCGTTTGACGTACGACTACGTCACGCGGACCATCGCGCGCACGCTCGGCAACCCGACCCGTGGGTACTTCCTGCTGCTCGGCGCCGCCGTCGCGCTGCTCGGCGTCGGCATCGTCACCCTGCTGTTCCTGTTGCGCTACGGGCTGGGGCTCGCGGGCTACTCGCACCCGGTGTACTGGGCGGTGTTCATCACCTGCTTCGTGTTCTGGGTGGGGATCGCGCACTCGGGGACGCTGATCTCGGCGATCCTCTTCCTGTTCCGCTCGGGGTGGCGCACGGCCGTGTACCGCACCGCCGAGGCGATGACGGTGTTCGCCGTGATGACGGCGGGCTTGTTCCCGCTGATTCATATCGGGCGGCAGTGGTACTTCTACTGGCTGATTCCCTATCCCAACGAGCGCGGCCTGTGGCCCAACTTCAAGTCGCCGCTCATCTGGGACGAGTTCGCCATCGGGACGTACTTCACCGTCTCGACCGTCTTCCTGATCATGGGACTGATCCCCGACATCGCCGCGGTCCGCGACCTGGCGACCGGGTGGCGCAAGAAACTGTACGCCCTCACCTCGCTCGGCTGGACGGGCGCCAACGAGCAATGGCGGCACTACACGCGCGGCTATCTCTACCTCGCCGCCCTCGCGACGCCGCTCGTGCTGTCGGTGCACAGCGTCGTGTCGTGGGACTTCGCGATGGCGATCGTGCCGGGGTGGCATGCGACGCTGTTCGCTCCCTACTTTGTGGCCGGGGCCATCTATTCGGGTTGCGGCATGGTGATCACGTTGCTCACGCCCATCCGCAAGCTTTTTCAGCTGGAAGAAATCATCACCGTCCATCACTTCGAGAATCTCGCCAAGCTGTGCCTGTTGACCGGCTCGATCGTCAGCTTCTCCTACCTGACCGAGAATTTCGTCGCCTGGTTCAGCGGCAACTCCGCCGAGCGCGCCGCATTCTGGTATCGGGCGTTCGGCCCATACTGGTGGGCGAGCTGGACGATGAACATCTGCAACGGATTGCTGCCGTGGCTCCTCTGGTCCAAAACAATCCGCACCAATATCACGGCCTTGTTCGTGATTTCGATCTTCGTCAACATCGGCATGTGGTTCGAGCGCTACGTCATCATCGTGGTCTCGCTCGCGGGCGAGCCGTACACCACGTGGACGAACGCGGTCTATAACCCGACGTGGGCCGACTGGGGCATCATGGCCGGGAGCTTCGGCTGGTTCTTCATGTGGTTCCTCCTGTTCGTGAAGAACTTCCCCACCGTGTCGATCAGCGAAGTGAAGGAAGTGCTTGCCCCGCCGCGCCGGAAAGCGCAAAAGGCGCACGTATGATCGCGCTTCCCAAGCCGCTGCACGACATCTTCCGGCCGCCGCCGACGCCCGGAGCGCTGGGCATCTTCGCCCACCTCGACGCGACGCTCGATGCGATCAAGAAGCTGCGGGCGGCCGGTCACACCGATTTCACGGTCTATTCGCCGATTCCGCGCCACGAGATCGAGGACGCGCTCGGCCAGCCGGTGAGCCCGGTCCGGATGTTCACGTTGATCGGCGGCATCGCGGGCTGCGCCATCGGCGCCTGGCTCACCTTGTGGATGTCGTACGACTGGCCGCTCGTCCTCGGCGGCAAGCCCGTCGGATCGGTGCCGCCCTACGTCGTCATCATGTTCGAGATGACGATTTTGTTCGGCGCGCTCTCGACCATCCTCGGAATTCTGTTCAACGCGGCCTTTGCCGCGCGACGCCTCGGCACCATCCAGTACGATCCGCGCTTCACGAACGATCGCTTCGGCATCTTCGTGCCGGCGGGATCCGACAAGGCAGCTCGCGTCGAGTCGCTGTTACGCGAGTCAGGCGCGGAAGAGGTGCGGCGTGGTTAGGCGAATGCTCGCGGTCGCGGTGCTGTTGCTGTGCGCCTGCGATCCCGACACCGTCGTACACAAAGTCGGGTGGTTCGCCACGATGCGGCACCAGCGCAACATCAAGCCGTATGCCCGGCCCATCCCGCCGGTCGAGGGCACGGTGCCCGTGACGGGCGGTGAGCTGCCATTGACCCGTGAGAGCGCTGATCGGCTCGTGAACCCGCGGACGCGCACCGCCGAGTCGTTGAATCGTGGGCAGTGGGTCTTTCAGACCTACTGCCTCGTGTGTCATGGCGAGCGTGGCCGGGGCGACGGGCCGGTGTCGGTCGCGGGCGGTGGCCCGTTCGTCGGCGTTCCGTCACTCGTCGATCCGACGCGCCCCAAGATGACTGATGGTGCGATCTACGGGATGGTCGTCGAGGCGCAACGCATGGGCCGCGGGTCGATGCCCCGCTACGGCGACAAGATTCACGGGAACGACCGCTGGGACGTCGTGAATTACGTTCGCAGCCTGCAGCTGAACGCTCGGGCGAACCAGTGACGGCCGCGACCGTCAGCCGCGCCGACCTCGTCCAGAAAGCCCGTCAGGCTCCCGTCGCGCGTTTTGCGCTCGTCGGCGCCATCGCCGCGATCCTCGGCGGCATCGTGCTGGTGCTCGGCGTGCTGAGCGGGCATCCGGAACGGACCTGGTGGGCCTACCATGCGAATTTCATGTTCTGGGCCGGTCTCGCGCAGGCCATGGTGGTTTTCGCCGCGGTCCTGAAGCTCGCGAAGGGTCATTGGGGCGGCGTCGTCATCCGCTTCGCCGAGGCCGGGGCCGCCTTCACGACGGTCGCGGTCGTGCTCTTCATCGGCTTGATCATCGGCCGCCGATACATCTTCACGTGGATTCATGAGCCGCGGCCGGAGGTTGGCGGCTGGCTCACCAGCAGGTGGTTCTTCGCGCGCAATGGCTTGATCCTCGTGGCGTTGTCGTGGCTGTCCTGGCGCTTCGTGCGGCGCGACGTCGGCCCCGATGCACGCGAATTGGCGTCCGGCGCGGCGGCGGAACGGCTCGAGGATGCGGCGCGGATTAGCCGGGACGCGGCGATCCTCGTGCTCGCGTACGCCTTCGGATACAGTCTGCTGGCGTTCGATCTGATGATGTCGCTCGCGCAGAAATGGGTGAGCAACCTGTTCGGGGCGTTCTACTTCATGGGCAGCTTCCTGGCCGCCCTGATGATGCTGGCGGTGCTCGCGATCGTGTTGCGCCGCGCCATGGGCCTCGCGGGCATCTACACGCCGCGCCAGCAGCACGACCTGGGCAAGCTAGGCTTTGGATTCACGGTGTTTTGGGCATACCTGATGTGGTCACAGTTTCTCGTGATTTGGTACGGTAACCTTCCTGAAGAGACGTACTTCATTTTCTACCGCCTCTCCGGTGCCTGGCGGCCGATCGGCAGCGCCGTCTTTCTGCTCGTCTTCCTGATCCCATTCATCGGATTGCTGGGAGAAAAGCCCAAGAAGTTTGCTCCCACGATGGCCGGCTTCGCGATCGTGAGCCTCGCCGGCATCTGGCTGGAGCGCTATCTCGAGATCGTGCCGTCCATCAATCACGGCGCCGGCCCGGCGCTCGGCATCCCGGAAGTCGGCATGGCGCTGTTCTTCGGTGGGCTCTTCCTTCTTGCATGGGCGTGGTTCGCGGGTCGCTATCCCATCATCTCTCCCCGCCTGGCTGCCGACGCACTGGACCGCGAACAGCACTAGCACTATCGCCGAAACCGAACCAGTTTCAGGAACCGGGGGTACGAGTAACACGTTTTATTCCTACTCGCACTCCGGAGGCGTTATGCGGTTCGCAGGTATGGTCGTTGCCACGGCCCTGATGCTGGGATTGACGCAAGCCTGCAGCGAATACTCGACGGGAAGCGGCGGCAATGGCGGGCACGGCAACAACATCTCAGTCAGCAACAATTCCTTCCATCCAACACCGGATACTGTCACGGCGGCGGACACAGTCGTTTTCACCTGGGTGAACGCCTCCAATTCACACAACGTGACGTGGCTCACCGGGCCCGGCACGTTGCCGACAAATTCTTCGACGATGACCACGGGAGCGTATAAAGCCAAGCTGGCGGCTGGCACGTATACGTTCCATTGCACGATTCATTCAGGGATGAACGGTACGATCGTCGCGCAGTAGGGTTTTCGGTGGTCGGTTCTCGGTCTTCGGTGCTCCCGGGGCAAACTGAGCTCCGGGAGCTTAGTATTTCAGCCATGAACGTGTGGCAGGCTGCGGCGACGCTGATCCGAGAAGGCGCATCGGGCGCGCTGGCGACGGTCGCCCGCGTGCGCGGTTCCACGCCGGTGCCCGCAGGGACCAAGATGCTGGTCGGGGCCGAGGGACGACTGATCGGCTCAATTGGAGGCGGCTGCGTCGAGGCCGACGTCATCGGCGCGGCGCTCGAGGCACAGGCGCGGCGCGTTCCTGCATTGTTCACGCATCATCTCAATGCCGACCTGGCCGGCGATCTCGGACTGTCGTGCGGCGGGACGGTAGACATCTTCGTCGAGCCGCTGCTCCCGGACGACAGCTATGTGCGCGTGCTGGATGCCGCAGCTGACGCGGCATCGGGGTTGGTGCGCACGGCGATCGATTGGACGTCCACTCCGATAAAGACGTTCGAGGCCCTGGCCGATGCCCGGATCTCGGGCGCCGCCGCCACGCTCACGCGCGACGGTCGCTTCATGGAGGAACGCTTGACCCAGGCGCCGCGCGTACTCGTCTTCGGAGCAGGGCATGTCGGTGCCGCGATCGCCCGCGCTGCCGCCGCCGCCGGTTTTCGCGTCGTCGTGATCGACGATCGTGCCGAGTATGCCGACGCGTCACACTGCTGGGGAGCAGACGCAAGAAAGCCGTAGTCACAAAGGCGCTGGCTGCTGCGGGCACGCCGGCCACGAGCCTGAAGCGGGTGCGCGTGCCGGTCGGTCTCGCGATCGGCGCCGTGACGCCGGAAGAGATCGCGATCAGCGTCGTCGCCGAGCTGATCGCCTGGCGTCGCGGCTAGCGTTTAGGGCAGAGGCTCGACCTGCTCGAGCAGCCGATTCAGCGAGTCGAGCGAGAGCGGGCCGGCGATCTCCACGCGCAACCGCCCCACAAAACGAGCCAGACGATCTAGGCGGGCCGGCGCCCGTTCGCGCGCGGCACGATCGCGTTCGTCGAACAACACGCGTGGTGTGAATGCGGCCGACGAATCGGTGGAGGCGAGCGCAGTAGCCGGCCGCTGGAAGATCTGAATCACCGTCGCCGAGTCGAGCGTCTGCTCGACGACGACCGTGCCGTCGCCCGTGGGGTTGCGCTGGATTCTGCGCGTCGACAAGCCCGGCAGCCCGACCGGATCGGCGCCAAGCAGTGACGCGGCGGTCCCGCGGCTGATGACGGGCCATTGCGTCGTGACCGGCATCCGCCGCACCGCCCCGATTGCAGGGGCGCCCGACACGATGAGGCTCGGCGCGGGTTCCGCGGCAGCCGGCGTGGCATTGCGCAGTTGCGGTGAGTTCATCGCAACGGCACCAACATCCCTCACTCGTGACTGCGGACCAATGTACGAATCTATACGCGCCGGGCTCTCCGACCGCACCACTTCGTCGGCGCGGGCGCTCTGACGTTGGCGAACCGGCGACGCTTTCGCTTCCTCCGCCGCTGCAGCTGCATCGCTGGAGTGCTGCATGGCCACTGGACCGGCCGGCGGCGCCAAGGCGGCGTTGGGCGTGAGCTGCTCGGGGCTGCGGAAGAAGTATCCGATCCCAAGTGCGACCGCGATCGATGCCGCCCAGGCGAACGGCATGCGCACGTGCCACGGCGAGCGCTGGGGCGCGCGGCGCAGTTGCTCGAACGGTGGTGCGGAACGCGCCACAGGTCGCGTCGATCCCAGCAATGCGCTGGCCCGCTCGAGCAACGCCCGCTGCTCGGCGAGCGTCTGGCGGCAAATCGCGCATTGGCCGAGATGGGCCTCGAGTGCGGTCCGCTCGTCGGAAGGCAGCTCGCCGTCGAGGTATGCGTGCAGCGTCCCCTCATCCACGTGCGACATGTTGCCCTCCTTCCAGTCCGGCATCATAGGCTTCTACGAGTCTCCGGCGCGCTCGCGCCAACGTCGTTCCAATGGCGCCACGCGCCAATCCCGTCTGTGCGGCGATTTCGTCGTACGACATCCCCGCATCCCACAACAGCAGCGCCTCGCGGTCGCGCGGAGTCAGCAGATCGAGGGCCGCTCGTACGCGCGTGCGCTGTGTGTCGGCGTCAATCTCGTCTTCCGGCGCACTGTGCACGGCGTCCGGCTCACTCTTGAGCAGGGTGAGGTGCCGTTTTTCCCGCGCCGCCCGGCGCGCTTCGTCACGCGCCATGTTCGCCGCAACCACGAATAACCATCCTCGCGTGTTCTCCGGTCGATGGACCAGCGCCCGCGCGAATGCCTCCTGCGCGAGATCCTCCGCGCGCCCCTGGTCCCAGACCTTGCGGTACAGGAAGCGCACGAGCGCGGGATAGGTGCTGCGATACACGTCTGCGATGTCGTCGGGCACTCGTGGCCTCAGCCCCGGAATTCGCGCACCAGTCGCTCCAGTTCACCTGGCAACCAGCTGGTCTTACCCCCTTCTCCAATCTTGATGCTCGCGCGCCGCCCGGCCACCAGCACCGTCGGCTCGAGCGTGGCCGGGTCCCGCAGGTCCGGCAAGGCCTTGAGCAGGGCGAAATAGGCGTCGCTATAGAGCGCAATCGTGACGACGCGCAGCGAGTCGCCATGGCCAAGATCGGTCCATGTCCCGTCCCGCATGATGAACAGGCGGCCTCCCACCCGCTGCGTCGGATTGATGCCGGAATGCGCGCGCCGCAGCTCATCGAAGCCGGTCGTGTCCATCGCCCCTGTGACGACAATCGCGTCGAGGTGAACGCTTTCGCTCATCGATCGCTCCCGCGCGGCGCGTCCGACCGAAGCCGCGCCCGCTTGATCGGCAGGGGCGGGCGCCGGAGCCTGCATCACGCCATTCTCCGCCCGCTGCCGCAGCGCGACGGTGGGCTCCTGCACAAGGTAGGACGTATACTCCGTGAGAATCCCGTAGCGCAGCGCGAGCTGCTTCAGGGCATCCATCAGCTCGCGCGTTTGGCCGCGGAGCCGGATCTCCTTGGACAGCGCGCCGGCTTTGCGCGCGGCCCACAACTGCTCGATGTAGCGCGCGCTCTCGTTTTCGCGATCGGCGAATGCGGTGCCGAACTCTTCATCGCGGCCATTCCGCCGGCCACGGACCGTCACGGACTGCTCCGTGCTCCGTGCTCCCCGGTATCTCCCGAGCACTACCATCTCGTCGCCCGCGAACAGGTCCGGCATGCTGCCCGGCTGCAAGTCGTAGAGTTCGACGCCGGCGCCCGCAAAAACCGTGACATCGGTCAGTACCGGACTTGCCACCTTCGCAGCGAGCGAGCCGACGGCGCCTTCGATGTTCTCGCCCGGCCGGATGTATTCCGTCGTGCCGCGCGCGCGCTCGGTGAGCCGGTCTAGGACGTACGTATTGACGTCGTCGCCGATGCCGAACGAGAACACGCGGAACCGACCGCGTCCCTGCTCGGCCCGTTCGGCGATCCGCTCGGGATCCGTCTCGCCCGTGCTCGCCTGCCCGTCGGTGAGGAACACGACGACACCCAGCGACTGCTCGGCCGGTGACACGGCGAAAGCCTCGGTGAGCGCCCCGCCGATGTTGGTGCCGCCTTCGGCCTCCAGGCTGCGGATCCACGTTGCGGCGTCGCGCCGGCCCTCCGTCGTTGCGTCAGTCCAGCCCTCCGCGTAGCGACGCACCCCGCCGGAGAACGCCACCAGCCGGAAGCGATCGCTCGTCCGGAGCGATCCGAGCAGCTGGATCAGCGCGGCCTTCGCCTGCTCGATCTTGGCGCCGGACATGGAGCCCGAGATGTCGATTACGGCCACCAAATCTCGCCGCAACGCCCCCCCCGGGGCATCGGCAGCCGCGCCCGGGGCCAGCAACAGCATGAAGTAGCCGTCCTCGCCAACGGGATGATGCGGGATCAGCGAGAGGCCGACCAAACCACGGGCGAGCGGCAAATACGGATCCCCGAAGCGAGAAGCGCTATCGACTTCCATCCGAAAGCTGCGCGGCGCGCTCTGGCGATTGCGGTCGCCGAGGTAGCGGAAACGCCACGCATCACCGGCGCGGTCAAGCAGCTGCGTGTATTTGAGGGTGATCTTGCGCGTCTCCCCCGGTGCGATCGGGAAAACGCGGGCGCGAATGAGGCCCTGTCCGGCGAGCTCGATCAGCGCCGGATCGCGTTTCTGGCGCACGATGGCTTCGTAAATAGCGCGCGCTTGTGTGGCGTCCATCGCCTCCCCGCGCAGCTCCTGATCGCCTTGCCACAGCGAGTAGCTCGAGAACACGGCCTCGCCTGGCAATGGGAAGTGGTACATCCCTTCATCCATCACGGGGCCGTTATTGCGGAACCATTCCTCGACCGTGACGCGGGCCACGCGCCCCGTGACGCTGACTTGCACGGCGCTGCGGAGACGCTCGATTCGCCCATTGGGATTCTGCGGAATGGGTCGAATAGGATCGATCCAGCCCTGGGCGAGCAGGGGAGACGAAAGGATGCACAGGAGGGCGGCCGCTCCGAGCACGTGCGACGTACGCATGGACTTGTACCTGGTTAGGGACGCCATGAGAGACGGGCATCCCCCCGAAGGTTGCACACGGCGTGCTTAGGCTAGGCTATGGCGCACTGATTGGGGCCGGATTCAAGCACTTCTGCGTCAGAATCCGAGATCTGCACGAGGCCAAGATTGGCCTCTTTGATCGTGCGGTAGGCATCAGGGAAGCTCGTCTGATGATCGGCGATCCATTGCAGGAAAACGCGCTCATCCTGAATCGCGGCGGCGGCATTGGTGGCCGTGATCACGTCGAAGCGCGCCGCGATCGCGCGATCGGCGCGGCGCTCGCCTTCGGTGGCATAGTGCGCCGGCAGGATGAGCAGCTCGCCGGGCCACGTCTGGCGCGCGCGCTCGAGGCTGTGCCAGAGCAGTTTGGCCCACGCGTCGGAATGGCCCGCCAAATCGGGCCGGCCGACTGACTGGACGAACAGAAAGTCCCCCGTGAGCGCCAGGCCGTCGTCCGCGAGCAGCGCGACGCTGCCGAGGGTGTGGCCCGGCACGTGTGCGGCGCGCAGGGTCGCGCGGCCGAACACGATCGTATCGCCGTCGGCCAGCGGTTGAAACGTCAGCGTGCCGGGTCGCTGGTCGTACGGTGAAACGGCGTCGTCGGGATGAAGGAAGTAGGGCACCTGCCAGCGCGCCGCGGCGGCGCGCGCACCGCTGACATAGTCCGCGTGAATGTGCGTATCCACGACCGCCGCGGGCGTTGCGCGCAACGCTTCAAGCAACGCTTCGTAGCGCTCGATGTGCCGGCCCGGATCCACGACGACGGCGTCGCTATCGCTTACCAGTACGTAGCTGAGCGCGCCCTTGCCGACGCGGTCGAGCTGGACCACGTGGGAGAGGGACGGCGTCGGAGACAGCGCGCGAGCGACGTACACGCTCTCCCATGCGGCCATGCCCCCGGCGACCGAATAGGCTTCAAACCCGCGCTCGCGCAGAAAAGCAGTCGCCTTCTTGCTTGAATTGCCGTGTCCACAGATGACGGCGACGGGACGGGCCGGGTCGAGACGTAACGCGGCAACGTCGGGAAGTCCGAGGATCTTCGAGCTGGGGTGTGCGTGAAACTCCAGCTCGGATCCGATCGACACATGGCCGCGCTCGACCTTGTCGGGCGCCCGCACGTCGAGAACCTGAAGTGGTTCCCCGCGGTCCAGACGTTCGGCGAGCTCCTGGGGTGGTATCTGTGGTAGCGTCGGGTCCGGCATGGCTGTTAGTGTCGTCGCGACCCCACCAAAAAGCAACGGCCCCCCAATACGGAGGGCCGTTGACGTAAGGACGCGACGTCGGTTACCGCAACGGCGTCGTTACTCCGAAATTGATGCTGAAGGTATTGATGGGCGGGAGTCCGAGGTTGTCGTTCTTCCGACTGAGGTTGTAATTGGCTTCGACGCGACCGCCCAAACCGCTCAGGAGTGCAAAGCGATAACCCCAGCCCAGATTCAATCCCGTGATCGTTTCGGCGCTCACACCCGTGACCTTGAGGTGATGAAGGTTCCCACCGAGCGCGCCGTACCACCCGCCACTCACCGCGTATGCCAAGCGCGCCGAAAGGTTTCCGGAGAAAATCGTGGAGCCCTGCGACTGGATGCGGTGGAAATCGAGACCCGGCTCGATCGCAATCTTCCGACCGATGGGCAGAATCGCGAAGAGCGTTGGGGACGCCGCTAC
>WNGO01000488.1_pt1 | contig 34751 bp, 32 predicted proteins | sample 5400511 | NCBI WGS metagenome assembly WNGO01 (sample SAMN13153380, study PRJNA577476) | soil metagenome | isolation source: 20 cm soil or saprolite under Garry oak tree replicate 2 | place: USA:California | collected 2016-06-15 | reverse complement strand
CGGAACCGGTGCGCCAGAACGATCTCGAGCGCGTTCGCACCGAGGTGGAGGAGATCGCCGGACGTCGCGCGCTGACGGGGCTGAAGGCCCGCCGTCTGGGGGTGCGAGGTGTCTCGGACCTCGTGCATTCCAATCGGGTGGAGGGGTTGGCATTGGGCGCCGGGATCGTCCTGCGGAGTGGGGGCGAGCGCCGCGAGCTGCGAGCACGCGCGAGCTACGGCTTCGCCGACGATCGCGCCAAGGGCGCCCTCAGCGCCGTCGATCGGCGGGGACGCAGGTCTGTGGAGCTCAGCGTGTACCGCGAGGTGCGCGACGTCGGTGACTATCCGGTCATTTCTCCGCTCTTCAATTCGATCACCTCGCAGGAGTTCGGGCGCGACTACGGAGACTATTACCTGGCGGAGGGCGGGCGCGTGACGTACCGCCACGGCGTCGGGGTGCGCGGTGAATGGCGGCTGAGCGGGGGACGCGAGTCGATCGGCTCGATGGAGGTGGCGGCGACGCCCGCGAACGGCACGTTCCGCTGGAATCCTCCGCTCGGAGGAGTGGGAGTGGACCTGGGCCAGCTCGCCTTCGAACGGCGGAGCGAGGGGTTCGCGGTGCGGCGCGATCTGCACCTCGAGACCGTGCTCGAAGGCGGCCGCGTGGACGGCGGGGCGACCTACGTGCGGCTGTCCGGCAACGGGCACGTGCTCTTCCCCGCCGGCGCCACGCGTCTGCTGGTGCGCGCCCAGGGCGGGGTCGCCAGCGCGGACCTGCCCGCGCATCGTGCATTCGTGCTCGGGGGGCGCGGCACACTGCTCGGCGACCCGTTCCGGGCATGGGGCGGCCGCAACGTCGCGCTCGTGCACCTCGAGTGGCGTGTGCCCGTGCCGTTCCTCTCGCTTGGCGTCGGCACCTATGCGCGGACGCCGCGCGTGCTCACCGTCGCGCCGTATGTCGCCTGCGGGTGGTCCGCGCATCCCGTGGCGGGCACGCCGTGGGTCGCGGCCTCCGGAACCCGTACCACGCTCGGCATCGGCTTCGAATGGCTGGGCGTGTTCCGGTGGGACGCCGGCTACGGCACCGCTACACACGCTGTGGTGGTCACGTTCGACGTGACGCGGGATTTCTGGGGGATACTGTAAAACAGGTCGGGGGAGGTCGCGGGAGGTCGGTGGAGGACGGTGGAGGTGTCGAGATTGGCCTCCACCAACCTCCACCGTCCTCCACAACCTTCACCAACCTCCCTCCGCGACATACCTTAGGGGAGCCGCATGGCCGATACGCACTTCCCGGATGAATGGTTGGTGCACTCCCTCGAGGGAGTCCTGACCCCGGAGCTCCTGGCGGAGCTGCGGGAGAAGGCGACGCCGACGGCCACCCTGTGGCAGACGCTCGTCGCCCAGAAGATCGTGAGCGACGAGCAGATTCTCACCGCTCTCGCCACGCGGTTCCGACTGCGCATCGCCAACCTCCAAGACATGGATCCGACCGCGAAGGAGCGGGTCCCCGAGCAGCTCGCGCGCCGCTACCAGATCGTGCCGCTGCAGGCCACGGATTCCTACCTGGAGGTCGCGACGGCGAACCCGTTCGACATCGACGCGGAGAAGACGCTCGCCTTCGCCACCGCCCGCGAGGTCCGGATGCTCCTGCTGGCCCCGTCGAGGATCGCCGAGAAGCTGGAGGAGTTGTACCGCTCCGACAAAGCGGTCGACAAGCTGCTCGAGGGGATCGAGACGTCCACGGAGCTCGTGCAGCTGAAGGAGGCGCCCGACGAGATCGCGGCGTCGGAGGCGGAGGCGAGCCAGCGGCCGGTGGTGCGGCTGGTGGATCTGATCATCTCGGAAGGCATCCTGGCGCGCTCGAGCGACATCCACATCGAGCCGGAAGAGGGCGGGGTAGCGGTGCGCTATCGCATCGACGGCGTGCTGCGGCAAGTGATGAAGATCCCGCGTCAGGCCGGCCTCCCCTTGATCTCGCGGATCAAGATCATGTCTTCGCTGGACATCGCCGACCGGTTGCGACCGCAGGATGGCCGCGCGCGCGTCGCGGTGAACGGTCAGCCGATCGACCTGCGGGTCTCGACGCTGCCCGCGTCGCTGGGAGAGAAGATCGTCATCCGGATTCTCGACGCGCGCGCCACGGTCAAGACGCTCGACTCGCTGGGGTTTAACACCAACGAGACCGCGGGAATCAAGCGCCTGCTCGAAAATCACGAAGGCATCATCCTCGTCACGGGCCCGACCGGCTCCGGGAAGACCACGACGCTCTACTCCTGCATCAATCTGATCAAGAGCGAGGGCGTGAACATCGTGACAGTCGAGGACCCGGTCGAATACCGCATGCAAGGGATCGTGCAGGTCCAGGTCCAGGAGAAGGCCGGGCTCACGTTCGCGTCAGCCCTGCGCTCGATCCTGCGCCAGGATCCGAACGTGGTCCTGGTCGGGGAAATCCGGGACCGTGAGACGGCGCAGATTGCCGTCCAGGCGTCGCTCACCGGTCACCTCGTGCTGTCCACGCTGCACACGAACGACGCCGCGAACGCGGTCACCCGGCTCGTGGACATCGGGGTCGAGGCGTACAAAATCGCGGCCGCGCTGCGGGGCGTGCTGGCGCAGCGGCTGATGCGCAAGCTCTGCCCCACGTGCAAGGAAGTGTGGATGGAGGCGCCGCCCGACCGCGTCAAGAAATGGGTATCCAAAGGGACGCCGCTGTACCGGTCGGCCGGCTGTCCCGACTGCGCCATGACGGGATACCGGGGCCGGTTTTCGATCGTCGAGGTTCTGACGGTGACGCCCGAGGTGGAGCGGCGCATCGCGGCGGGGGAGACGGCGCAGCACATCGCGAGCGCCGCCCGGCGCGGCGGCATGAAGGGGCTGTGGGAGTCCGGGCTGGAGCACGTGCTGCGAGGCGAATCGACCCTGGACGAGCTGACGCGGGTGGTGGACATCCCCCACGAGGACGATCCGCCTTCGGGACCCCCTGCCGCACCGCGCACCAGGGGCAAAGGCGGAGTGCCGCTGCCCCATCCGTCCGCACACGGCACCGCAGTCGCTGAAGCGGACGGCCGGTCGGCGCACGAGGTCCTGGCCGGTGGGTTCGAGCTCCTGGAGGAGCCGGAGCCGCCCCGTATCTCGGGGCCGCACGGCCTCCCTGCTCGGAAGGTGTTGCTGGTGGACGACGAGGATAGCCTGCGCAAGGTGGTGAAGGATCTGCTCGAGCGGGACGGCTACATCGTCTCCGAGGCGCGCGACGGCGTGCAGGCGCTGGACCAGGTGGACCGCGTCGGTCCGGACATCATCGTGCTCGATCTCAACATGCCCGGGCTCGACGGCTATGGCGTGCTGTCCCACCTGCGCTCACGGCCCGCCACCGCGGACATCCCGGTCATCGTGCTCACCGCGAAGAGCGACGAAGACAACGAGGTGCGCGTGTTCGAGATGGGCGCGGACGACTTTCTCACCAAACCGTTCAGGGCGCGGGCGCTCTCGGCGCGATTGGAAGCGGTGCTCGGTCGCCGGCGCTAGTCGCGCGTGACCGAAGCCCGCGTCTCCTTCGTGGACGTCTACGTCGTGCGTCCGGGTGCCGCGGCACTGGACGTGCTCGTGCTGCGGCGCGGGCCACACGGTCGATCTCCCGGATCGTGGGAGACGGTGCACGGACACATCGAGCCGGGAGAGACGCCGGTGCAGGCCGCGCTGCGCGAACTACGCGAAGAGACCGGACTCGAGCCCGTACGATTTTACAATCTCTCGCGGGTGGAGGCGTTCTACCGGCATCGGACGGACGAGATCGCGTTGATTCCGGTGTTTGCGGGCGTCGTGGACGCGCGCGCCGAGCCGCGGGCCTCGTCCGAGCACGATCACGTCGAATGGCTCGCCCCGGCCGAGGCCGCGCGGCGGCTCTCCTGGCCCCGGGACCGCAGAGCACTGGAAGACGTTTTGTCAATCCTGGGCTCCGGGGATGCAGGCTTGCTGGAAGACGTTCTGCGGGTATGCTAGCTGGCGTGTCGGTTGGGCCATTCGGGACCCTTTTGCGCACCGGCGGCGTGTGAACCCGTTCTATCACCGCATCTACAAGGTCGTCCGGCACATTCCGAAAGGCCGCGTCGCGACGTATGGGCTGGTGGCGCGGCTCGCGGGTCGGCCCGGTGCCGCGCGCACCGTCGGCTGGGCCCTCTCGGCGCTGCCCGAAGACGCGGACGTGCCGTGGTGGCGCGTCCTCAACGCGGCGGGTCGCATCTCGCTGTCGGGCGCTCACCACGCCAGCGTCTTGCAACGCGCCTTGCTGCTGCGCGAGGGCGTGAAATTCGCGCCCGGCGGCGCGGTGAATCTCGCGACGTTCGGCTGGCCGGCCGAGGCCTACGACACCGCGGTGGCCCACCATCGCGCCGCCTCGGCCCGCCGGTCCCGGAGGTTGAGAGGCTCCCGGACGTAGGCCTGGGGCGCGAATCCGCTGCCTACGGTCCCGCCCCCGCCCCCGCCCCTGCCCCTGCCCCCGCGCGTGCCCCGGCCCCCCACACGCGCGCCGCTGCGTCGCGCAGATCCCGGAGGTTGAACGGCTTGTGGACCTGGCGCAGGCCCAGGCGGGCCAGCGTCGCGTCCGCCGACGTTACCGCTCCCGTCGCCACGAGGATCCGATCCTTGAGCGCGGGGTGCGACTCCGCGAGGCGCTCTACGAAGAGATGCTCGTTCACGCGGGCCTGCGCGTCGGCAAGAATCAGATCGTAGGTCCGGGAGCGCAGAAGCTCGAGTGCGTGTTGCGCGTTGCGCGCCACTTCGACGGTATGACCATCGCGAGCGAACAGCGCCTTGACCATGCGGCGCACTGCGGGGTCGTCGTCCACGAGCAGGATAGCGCGTTTCACGTCGGGGGTTTCGGTGCGTGGTGCCTCTGCGCTCGCCGCCGGAAGGTCCACGAGGAAGGCCGCGCCCCCTCCTCCCCCGGCCGGACGCTCGACCGTGATCCGTCCGCCGTGCGCCTCCATGATCGAATACGTGATCGATAGGCCCAGGCCCGTTCCCTGGCCGGGCTCCTTGGTCGTAAAGAACGGGGTGAAGAGGTGCGGCAGCACATCGTCCGGGATCCCGGGTCCGGAATCGGCAACCCGGAATCGCACGCGGTCGTCGAACCACGTCGTCAGACGGATGATCCGCGGACGGCCCGGCGGGTTCGCCGCCGCCGCCTGCGCGGCGTTGGTGAGCAGGTTCACCACGACCTGTTGCAGCGCGTGTCGGTCGCCGAGCACCGGTGGGAGGGGCGCCAGATCTTTCTCAACCGCCACGTCCTGGAGTTTCAGATCATAGCTCATCAGCAGCAGCGTCCGCCCGATCACGTCGTTCAGGTCCACGAGCGCCCGCTCTGCCGGCCCCCCCCCTTTCCGCGCGAACGTGAGCAGATTGCGCACGATCCGTCCCGCCCGGTCCGCCTGCTCGTGGATCACGCGCAGGTGGTCGCGATCCTTTGTCCCGAGCTCTTTCTGCTCGAGCAGGAACTCGGAGAGCCCAGCGATGGACGTGAGCGGATTGTTGAGCTCGTGCGCCACGCCCGACACGAGCTGCCCCACAGCGGCCAACTTCTCGCTCTGGATCAGCTGGGCCTCCAGCGCCTGCTGATCGGTCACGTCCTCCACGAGCACCACGACGCTCTGATCATTCCCGGGGGGCGGGGCGGGGGCGGGAATGCGGGCGGCGTTGAAGCGAATGGTGCGATGCAGGGTCGCGGATCGGAGCACCACTGGCTGGACGCGCTCGCCCTGCCGCGCTGCCGCGAGCAGCTCGAGCAAGGCGGCGGAGGAGCCGAGCAGCGCCTCGCTCAGATCGCATCCGATCACGGCGGGAATGGTCGAGCCGAGCATTGCCGCGAGGGCGCGGTTGGACCGCGTGATGCGCCCGTGATCGTCCATCACCGCGATCCCCTCCGACAGCGCGTCGAACGCCGTCTCCCACTGCTCCTTCGCGTGCTGCACCATCTGGAAAAAGCGGGCGTTCGCGATCACGATGGCGGCGTGAGTGGCCACGGTGGAGAGCAGCCGCGTGTCCTCGGGCCCAAGGGCACCGTGGCCCGGGTTCGCGATCACGAGCGTGCCGACGACGACCCCATGCGCCCGCAGTGGGACGGCCGCCGCCGAGTCCGTTGCCACGTCCTCGAGGAGGTGGGTGGGCGCCCCGCTCGCGGCGTGCACGATCTCGAGCCGCTCCCGGCCCAGTGAGCGTGCCACCAGGCCCTGATCGTTCGCGGGGACGGCGCGACCAGCGAGTGCGGCGAGCGTCCCTTCGGCGGCCGTGACGCGGAGGGGCTCGCCCTCCACCGTGAGCGCGACGAGCGCCCCCTGGGCTTCCAGAAACCGCATCGCGTAGCGCACGACCTGCTCCACGATGTGGTCCAGCTGCAGCGAGCCCGACAGGATGTAGGACAGTTCCTGGAGCGAGAAGAGCTCCGAGAGGCGGCGGTTCAGCTCGTCCGCGGCACGCCTCCGGTCGCGTTCGCTGCGCACCAGGCGGCGCCGCAGGCGAATCGCCCCCCACCCGATGGCCGCGAGGGCAGCCGCCGCAACGACGAGAAGCGCGTCAAGGAAGGCTTGCATGGCGTGGTGCACAAGAATAATGCGCTTGACCGTCCGAATCCCGAGTTCTAGATTCGGGAATCCCAATTGAGACTCATTCTCAACTAATCTCGGCAGGGAGACTCGTGATGCGGAAGCCGCTCGCGTGGGGCCTTCTTTGTGCCCTGTCGCCCTGTCTCTCCCGCGGCCTCCTCGCTCAGGAACGGACCACGGTGGGGGGCTATGGGGAGGTGCATTACACGAACGCAACCGGTCCAAACACGCCCGGGATCGCGAACCTCGCCCGATTCGTAGTCTATCTCGCCCACGGCTTTAACGATCGGCTGGCGTTTCGCTCCGAGCTCGAGGTGGAAAACGCCAAGCTCGAGGGAGGAAAGGCAGGCGGCGAGGTGTCGTTGGAGCAGGCATACCTGGACTACCGGGTGGCCGATGCCCTGACAATCCGCACCGGGCTGGTCCTCGCGCCGATCGGGATCATCAATGAGACCCATGAGCCGCCCACCTTCAACGGAGTGGGTCGCCCCGGGTTCGATCACGACGTGATCCCAACCACGTGGCGGGAGATTGGTATCGGGGCGGTCGGGACCATTCCCGGCGGCGCCGGGCTCGCGTACCGAGTGTACCTCGTGAACGGGCTCAAGGCCGAGGGGTTCGACGCGGTCGAGGGGATTCGCGAGGGTCGCCAGGAGGGTCAAAATGCCAGCTTCACGAACCCATCGTTTACCGGGCGGCTCGAGTGGGCGCGCCCTGGCTTGAAGATCGGCGGGTCGTTCTGGTACGGCGGCTCGGCCGACACCAACACCGCCGTCGGGACGGGGACGTTCGCGGCTCCGGTCACGCTGCTGTCTGCGGACGCGCGCTTCGACCTCGGGGCGCTGGCCTTGCGGGGTGTCATCACCAACATCCGTATCGGCGACGCCGAAGCCGTCAACACGGTGTTCGGGCAATCGATCGGGAGTCGCATTGCCGGCGGTTATCTCGAGGGTGCGTACGACGTACTGCACCTGCTCGCTCCGGCGTCCTCGCAGAGGCTGCGCGCGTTCGCTCGTTACGAGCGCTACGACACGCAGGCCGACGTCCCTACCGGCGTGACGCGCGACCCATCGCTCGCGCGGCGGATCACGACGATGGGCCTGACGTACAAGCCGACGTGGAACGTCGCCTTCAAGGGAGACTATCAGCTGGTGCGCAACGCGGCCGGCGTGGGCGAGTATGACGTGCTGAGCTTGGGCGTCGGCTATCAGTTCTGACGTCGTGATCGCGCTCACGCTGCTCCTCTTGACGGCCCAAAACCCGGCCGCTCCGCCGGCGAAGGTCGCCGCTTCGATCGCCCGTCTCTTCGGGCCCGATGTGCGTGTGGACACGTTGCGCGTCGACAGCGCGCGCGTGCTCCGCGTCTCACGCGGCGACTCGCTCCTCGGCTTCGCCCAGGTGGGCAATGTGCTCGGGAAGGACCAGCCGATCACGTTCCTGGTCGCCATCGATGTGGCGGACCGGCTGAAGGACGTCGACATCCTGGTGTACCGCGAGTCCTATGGCGGCGAGGTGGCCTACGAGCCGTGGCGCAAGCAGTTCCGCGGGCACGTCGCGGGCGACTCGCTGCGCGTGGGGAAGGAGATCCGCAATATCTCGGGCGCCACGATCAGCGTCCACGCCGTGACACTCGCCGTGCGACGGATGCTCGCCGACCTCACGGCCTGGCATCGGAGCGGCGCGATCCGATGACCGTCACTTGGCGCACGGTGCCGGCGGCCGCCCGCACCCTGGGGCGCTGGATCACGATCGTACAGCTCGTAGGCTATACCACGTCGCTCCTGTTCGTGTGGCACACCACGCGGCTCGTGCCGCCCGGGATCGAAGCTCGCTACCGGGGCGCCGATCCGCAGGCCGCCGAGGGAGGGCGGGGGGGGGCGATGCAGTTTCCCAAGTCGTTCGCCGAGATGCTCACGATCACGCATACGCACCTGCTGTCGATGGCCGTCATCTTCGTGATCTCGGGGATCGGCATCGCGCTGTGCGAGCGGGTCACGGAGCGCCGGAAGCGGTGGCTCATCGCCGAGCCGTTCGGCACCCTGCTCGTCTCGTTTTCGGCGATGTGGCTGATGCGGTACGTCGATCCCCACTTCAGCTGGTTGCTCGAGGCATCGAGCGCGGTGCTCGCGATGACCTTCTACCTACAGTCCTACCTGATCCTACGAGAGCTCCGTGATGAACCGACGTGACGTACTGAAGGTGCTCGGGGCTGGGTGTTGGGGCTGGGGTGGTGTTCCGATCCGCCGCGCCCGGAACGACGTCTTCGTCGAGCGCTGGTCGTGGGCGATGGGCCAGGCGGTGCACGTCATGCTGTTCGCGGGCTCCGAGCGGGCAGGGCTCGACGCGTGCGCGGCGGCGCTGGCGGAGCTGCGGCGGGTGGAAAGCCGGCTCACGCTCTTCGACGCGGCCAGCGACCTGTGCGAGCTGAACCGCTGCGCGGGACGAACGATCATGCGCGCGGACGCTGACCTCCGCGCAGTCCTGACGCTCGCGAACCGGTTCAAGGCGGTCACGGGCGGCGCGTTCGACGTGGCGGTCGAGCCGCTGATGCGCGCCTGGGGGTTCCACCGGCCCAGGTCCGCGGCGCCGGCGGCGGCGGAGCTGCGCGAGGCGCGCGCCGCGGTCGCGGCGGCCGTGGTGGAGCTGGACGGCGATCGTGTCCGGCTCCCGAACGCTCACACGCAGCTTGACTTCGGCGGGATCGGGGTGGGCTACGGGATCGACCGGGCGCTGGGAATGCTGCGGGCACGTGGGGTGACACGAGCGTTCGTCGACGTGAGCGGAGACGTCGCCGCCATCGGCGCACCGCCGGGTGAGGCGGGGTGGCTGGTGGAAATCGCGGACCCGAGGAGGGCAGGGCGTTCCATCGCCGTCACGCGGCTGCGCGACGCGGCGCTCGCGACTTCGGCGAATACGGAGTCGGTCATCCGTTATGCGTCGCTCGTCGTGGGGCATGTCATGGACCCGGCGACGGGATGGCCGGCCCGCGCCCTCACGCATGCCACCGTCGTGGCGCGCTCAGCGACCGCGGCGGACGCGCTGTCCACGGCGATGCTGGTGGCGGGGCGGGAGCCGGACGGGGTGGTGCGAAGCTGGACGGCTGGTCGGGTAGGCGGCCAGCAGTCTCGCGGGCCTCATCCGCCTACCCGCCTACCCGACTAACCGGCCAATCGCCTCTCTCAGCTCCCCAATCCCCGTGCTCTCCCGCACGCTCGTCGCGATCAGCTGATCGTCGTCGAGCGCGAGCGCGGCCTGCAGCCCACGTTCACGTTGGGCGCCCTCACGGCGGGAGAGCGTGTCGCTCTTCGTCAGCAAATGAGCCGACCAAAGGCCGCCCGGTCCGCCTGAGACACCTTTGCGTAGCCGTACCCGGGAAGATCCAAGAAATAGAAGGCGTGGTGCGTGGTGCACCACGCACCACTCACCAGATAGACGTTCAGCATCCGAGTCTTCCCGGGGGTCTTGGAGGTCTTGGCGATCCGTCGGCCCGCGACGGCATTCAGCAGACTGGATTTCCCGACGTTGGAGCGGCCGAGGAGTGCGACTTCGGGCAGCGGAGGATCGAGCGAAATGTCGGCCTGGGGGAACGAGCCGATGAAACGCGCGTCGCTCAGGCTTCTTTCTTCTGGCGGACGCGCTCCGTCACGAGTAGGGGTTGCCGGCCTTCGGAGACGCACTCGGCGGTGATGGCGACTTCGCGCACGTCGTCCCGGCTCGGCAGGTCGAACATGATGTCGGTCATCATTTCCTCGAGAATGGCGCGCAGGCCGCGGGCGCCGGTGCCCCGCTTGATCGCCTTCTGGGCGATCGCTTTGAGCGCGTCCTTCTCGATCGTGAGCCGCACGTCCTCGAGCTCGAACAGCTTCTGGTATTGCTTGGACAGGGCGTTCTTGGGCTCGATGAGGATGCGGATGAGCGCTTCCTCGTCCAGCGAGTCGAGCGGCACCGCCACGGGGAGCCGGCCGACCAGCTCGGGGATGAGGCCGTAGCGCAGCAGGTCGTCGGGCTCCACGTCGGAGAAGGGGTTCTTCTTGAGCTTCTCGGGCTCCCCCTTCGCGAGCTCCTCCTTGGTGAAGCCGATCTGCCGCCGGCCGGTGCGCGACTCGATGATCTTCTCGAGGCCGTCGAAGGCGCCGCCGCAGATGAACAGAATGTCCTTCGTGTTCACCTGGATGTATTCCTGCTGCGGGTGCTTGCGGCCGCCCTGCGGCGGTACGCTGGCCACCGTTCCCTCGAGGATCTTCAAGAGCGCCTGCTGCACGCCCTCACCGGAGACGTCGCGCGTAATACTGGGGTTCTCCGACTTGCGGGCGATCTTGTCGATCTCGTCGATGTAGACGATCCCGCGCTCGGCCTCGGAGACGTTGAAGTCGGCGGCCTGGAGCAGCCTGACCAGGATGTTCTCGACGTCCTCGCCGACGTAGCCCGCCTCGGTGAGCGTGGTCGCGTCGGCGATGGTGAAGGGCACGTCGAGGATCCGTGCCAGCGTCTGGGCGAGGAGCGTCTTGCCCACGCCGGTCGGGCCGATGAGAAGGATGTTCGACTTATCCAGCTCGACGTCGGACTCGCGCGTCCCCGCCCCTCCCCCTGCCCCTCCCCCTCCTCCTCCTCCACCCCCCTGGTGCGAGTTGATGCGCTTGTAATGGTTGTAGACCGCCACGGCGAGGGTCTTCTTGGCCCGCTCCTGGCCGATCACGTACTGGTCCATGACGTCCTTGATCTCGGCGGGCGTCGGGACCTGCGTGATCGCCTCGGAGACCTCCCGCTCCTCGTCCTCCGCCAGGATCTCGTTGCAGAGGGCGATACACTCGTTGCAGATGTAGACCGACGGCCCGGAGATGAACTTCCGGACCGAGTCCTTCGATTTGCCGCAGAACGAGCAGCGGAGGTGCTTATCGTGGGACATGTCGCCCTAGTATGGGAAAGTCGGGGTGCTGGCGCAAGCCGTCACTTCTTTTTCCCGTCGTCGATATCCTGGAAGTTAGCGATTACGTGGTCGATTAGCCCGTACTCCTTCGCCTCTTCCGCCGACATGAAACGATCACGATCCATGTCTTTCTCGATCTGATCGACGGTCTGGCCGGTGTGCTTGGCGTACAGCTCGTTCAGCTTGCCGCGCAGGTACAGGATTTCCCGGGCCTGGATCTCGATATCGGAGGCCGTGCCCTGGGTGCCGCCCGAGGGCTGGTGCATCATGATACGGGCGTGCGGCAGCGCCTGGCGCTTGCCCTTGCGACCCGCGGCGAGCAGGAAGGAGCCCATCGAGGCGGCCATGCCCATGCAGATGGTGTTCACGGGGGCGCGCAGGAACTGCATCGTATCGTAGATCGCCATCCCGGACGACACGAGCCCGCCGGGCGAGTTGATGTACAGATAGATGTCGCGCTCCGGGTTGTCGGCATCGAGAAACAGGAGCTGCGCGATGATGATGTTCGACACCTCGTCGTTGATCTGCGTGCCCAGGAACACGATGCGATCCATGAGCAGCCGGCTGAAGATGTCGTAGGTGCGCTCGCCACGGCTCGAGCGTTCGATGATGTAGGGCGGATAGATCTGGCTCTTCGTCGTCACGCTGGCTCCACGGTGGATTGCGACAGCAGGAACGTAAACACTTTCTCTTCCGTCAGGCCGCGCTCCAGGTCACGCAGCCGCTTGGCTTTCTCGAGCGAGGCGCGCAGCTCGGCGGCGGTGGTGCCGCGCCGGGCCGCGAGCTCCTGGAGCCGCTGGTCGAGGTCCGCCTCGGTGGCCCGCAGGTCGTGCTGCTCGACCAGCCAGTCCAGGATCAGGTCGCGCCGCACCTGCGCCTCCGCTACAGAGTGGAATTCGCGCGAGAAGTCGGCGAAGCGCTCCTCCGGAATCCCGTACGCCTGGGCGTAGACGTACAGGGCCCGCTCCACCAGCGGGCGCGGCGCGACGACCCGGTTCGCCTGAACGATCTGGTCGATCAGGTCGCGGCGGACCTGGGCGTCGGCCTCGCGCTCGGCCTCCTGTTGAAGGTCCTCCCGCACCGCCTTGCGCAGCGCCTCGAGGGACTCGAAGTCACCGACCTCGCGGGCGAACGCATCGTTGAGCTCCGCCAGCTGTTGCCGCTTCACCTCGTGCAACGTGACCCGGATGTCCCGCGGCTGCCCCCGCTTCGCTTCATCGGGGAAGTCCGGCGGAAACCGCACCGTCGCGTCCAGGGACTCTTCCGGCAGCATTCCCATGATGCGCTCTTCCACGTCGGGGATTGCCCGTCCCTCGCCCAGCACGATCTGGTAGGATTGAGGGTCCTTGACCGTGGTTCCGTCCGCGCGCGTCGCGATGGTGACGTGCACCAGGTCTTTGGGCCTGGGCTTCTCGCCGGCCACCGGCGTCCAGGGGGCCTTCTGCTCGCGCAGTTCGTGCAACTGGGCGAGCACGCGGTCCTCCGAAACCTTGGGCACCGCGCGCTTGAGGTGAAACTTGCCGATCCGCTCCAGCGTGATCTCGGGTTTCACCTCGACGTGAAACTCGAAGGTGACCGGAGCGCCGGCGTCCCACTTGAGATTGTGGATGTGCGGGTCGGCGATCGGCTTGAGCGACTCCTGCGCGACCGCGGCTTTCCAACTCTGGCGAATCAGCTCTTGCAGCGTCTGCTGCCGGATGTCGTCGGCGAACTGCCGCTTCACGAGCGCCGCCGGCGCCTTGCCCTTCCGGAAGCCGGGCAGCCGGGCCCGCTGCTGGTAGGCGGTCGCGGCGCGCTCCTCGGCTTCCTGGACCTGCTCGACCGGCACGGTCACGGAGAGCGAGGCTGCCCCGGGCTCCTCGCCAGTTTTCTTGATAAGGATGGTGGGCATGCTGGGATGAAATCTAACTAGGGCCCGCGAGACCGGTTGGCCGGGTGGCGTCGCCGCCACCCGGGCCGATCACATCCGGCGATTGTAAAAGAAACGTCTATATATGATAGACCATTCACCGGAGGTCTCCATGCCTACTGCTGTCTGCGTACTGCCTTGATGCGGTGGTGCGGCCGCGAGCCGGGTGCCACCTCATCATTCCGGATGACGCTGACGGTCCCATCGGGCTCGAGCACCGCGAGCAGGACGTCGTCCACGCGGGCCACGCCGTGCTCCCGGAGCGCCTGCTGCAGCTCGTCCCGCGTGATGCCGCCCCGGTGCAGGTGCTCCTCGAGGACATGGCCGCGGTGGATGAGCATAATGCCTTCGCCCGCGAGCAGCTTCGCCGCGCGCCGGCTGCGCAGCCGCCACCATTCGATAATCCGATGCCAGCCGATCAGCACGCCCGCGGCCACGAGCCCGCCCGCGAGGCTCGTGTCCGGTCCGACCATGGCGTTCTGCACCGCGTTCGCGATGATCAGGAGCAGCACCAGATCGAAGGTGGACATCTGGCCGAGCTGGCGGGTGCCGGTGAGCCGGAGCCCGACGAGCAGGGCGAGGTAGACGATGGACGTGCGGAGCGCAACGTCGAGTAGGGTGTGCCAGGAGGCGGTCAAGGCTCTCTAACGTACGACCCTCGATCGTGCGTGCCTAGTGACCCGCAGTGTGGGTCGGGCGACGGCAAATCACGGTCGACCAGCGGCCACCACCGTCGTGAGCCCACTCACTCCGCGCCGAGTGAGTTGCCTCCATAGTGAGCGGGAGTCGTGAGACACCACGGCTCGACCAAGCCCCGTTGCGCCCGCGGGAATCCCTAGCGCCCATCGTGCAGCTGTGTACGCAGCTATACCGAAGGAGGACGCATGCGTTTCACATTCCACTTGGTTGCGGCTATAGCCGCGCTGAGCGCAACGGCTGTGGCTGCCGCGCAGACCGGCAATGGCGCGCCCAGCGGCTCGCATTACAATCTCAACATCATCGGGGTCTCGCACGACAAGAATCCCAACATGAATGGAAATGGGAGCGGCAACGTCATCTTCGTTGACCTCGGGACCCGCACCGGCGACGCCGTGACGACGAAGATTCTGCTCAATCAAGCGGCCGACGGCGTGTTCGAGGTGCTCGACAAGAACGGGACCGACGGCGAAGCCTCGTTCTCCCTCCCCGTTCCAGGCACGTACACCGTCTGGGCCCGCGCGCTCGGCAAGCCGGGTGGACAGTCCAAGATCGCTACCTGCGCGACGTTCGTCGATCCGATCACAGGCGAGGCGACGATCTTGTGCTCGACCGACAACGAGGTCTTCGTGCGCGGCACGGGCAAGAGCAAATTCCGCGACGTGACCAGCGCGCTCACGACCATTACCCTCGTACCGGGGAGCCCCGCCCAGCTGGCGTGCGGCACCCCGAGCGTGAGCCTGTTCGCTACCTGCCTGCAGGACTTTCTCTGGCAGTACGACAACAACGGGCTCAAGCTGCTGCAGATGCGGTTCTACCCTTCCTGACACGGAACACTCGGTCGGCGCCCGCTTTGATGGGGCGCCGACTGACCCGTTGTCGCCGGTGCAGCGACGCGCTCATTGCACGTCGTACAGCGTGACGGCTTTCCCCAGCAGATACTTGTCGAACCAGTTGAGGATATGCTGCAGCCGCTCCACGCGATGGACCGGCTTCCCGGAGCGCGACAGCTCGTGCGACTCAGCCGGAAAGCGAACCATGACGGTCGTCTTGCGCAGGTACTTGAGGGCGCGGAACATCGCCTCGCCGCCCTGGTTGGGCGGCGCCCGCAGGTCCTCGTCGCCCAGGATGAACATCAGCGGCGTGGTGACGCTGTCCGCGTAGCGCACCGGCGATCGGGCGAGGAACTCCTGCGGGTCGCGGAACGGCGTGGAGCGGAACCACGTCGGCTGGAACAGCGTGAAGTCCGCCGTATACCAGAAGCCAAGCCAGTCGGCCACGTCGCGCTGCGACACCGCGGCGGCGAAGCGGTGCGTGTGCCCCACGGTCCAGTCGGTGAGCAGGCCGCCACCCGACCCACCCGTCACGCCGAGCCGGGTCGAGTCCACGTAGCCGCGACGGATCACGGAATCGACGGCAATCATCAAGTCGCGGTAATCGTCGCCGGGGTATTTGTACTGAATGATGTTGCCGAACTCCTGCCCGTAGGTCGTGCTCCCCCGGGGGTTGGGATAGACCACGACGTATCCCTTCGCGGCCATCCATTGCATCTCGTGGAAGAAGATGTAGCCGTACGCGGTGTGCGGGCCCCCGTGAATGTTGAGGATCAGTGGATATTTTTTGCCGGGCGAGAAGCCCACGGGCTTCAAGATCCAGGTCTCGATTTTCCTGCCGTCGAAGCTCGGGTACCAGAAATCTTCGGGCGTCACGAGCTGCAGCTTCGAGAACAGCGAGTCGTTCGCGTGCGTGAGCTGCCGTAGCCGTTTGGTCGACGCGTCGAGCACATAGAGGTCGGGGAGGTGCGTCGGATCGCCGATCGTGAGCGCGACCGTGCGGGCGTCGGGCGTGGCGGTGTAGGCGAGGACGGCGTGGTCGCCCGTGGTCAGCGGCTCGCGCGCGCCGGTCTGGGCGTCGAACCGCACCAGGTTCGAGCGGCCGTGCTCGGTGGTGGCCACGATGATCGCCTTGCCCTCGGCCGTCCAGACGTTGGGACTCGAGCTTTCGCCGCCGCGCGGCGGCGCCTGGTCGCCCAGCACGCTCCCGCCCATGTCGAAGTCGTAGTCGGCCGTGAGATTCTTTGCGGTCCGGCCACGTGACACGAACAGATCGGACTGGTTGTACGACCGGGCCGCTCGCGGGTTGATCCAACCGCGGAACGCGACGGCCTTGCCGTCGGGCGAGAGGACGGGACCGAAAATCGGACCATCGATGTTCGCCGCCGTGTCGAGGGCGCCGCCCGCCGCCGGCACGGAATAAAAGTTGTTGTCGGGTGGATAGTAGTACGACTCCACGACCCGATCCGAGACGAAGTAGATGCGCGCCCCGTCGGGACTCCACTGCGGCGCGTTCTCGTCGAACGTTCCCGTGGTGACCTGGTGCGCCTCCGCCGGCTGTTCTCCGCTCCCCGGGACCGCGGCGGAGACGGTCCAGATGTGGGAGTGCTCGGTCGGGTCCACCCATCCTTCGTCGTCCGCCCGGTATTCGGCCTGCACGATGACCCGCACGTCGCTCTTCGGCTCGTCGGTCTTCTCCTTCTTCTTCTCAAGGTCGTCCGGTGTGGTGGAGCTGGTGAACGCTATCGTCTTCCCGTCGGGCGACCACGCGGCCGCCGACGCACCCTTGGGGAGGTCCGTGAGCTGTTGGGCCTCGCCGCCCGCGAGCGACAGCACATAGAGCTGGGGATGGCTGTCCTTGGGACGCACGAACGCCAGCGTCTTGCCGTCCCGCGACCAGCGCGGCGCGCCGTCGCGCGGGCCGGCCGTGAGCCTGCGGGGCGGCGACGCGCCGTCCGTCCCCACGATCCAGAGGCTCGTCTCGTAGCCGTCGTGCTTCGCGTTCACGGTCACGAGCACGTAGGCGACTTGTCGCCCGTCAGGCGAGATCTGCGGGCTCGCGATCCAGCGGAACGCGTACAGGTCGCTGTCGGAAATGGCGCGCTGCTGCGCCCGCAGGGCCGAGACGCCGACAAAGCTCGTGACGGCAAGGAGAATCGGAGCGGGGCGCATGGGTCAGTTCCCCGTGGGCTCGGGGACGGTCGGGAGCGGATACGCGCTTCGCAGGGCCGTGAGGTACTCGTCATACAGCCCATGCAGCCCGTCGAATTCGCGCTTGACCGTGGCGCGGTACGGCGCGTCGGTGGCGAAGTGATACAGCACCGCCGCCATGGTCTGCGCGTCCACCATGAACCCGTGGTGGCCCACCTCGCCGAGCGCATCGGCCTCCATCTCGAACGTGTGGTACCCACCGTTCGAGCTGTGGGCGGTGAGCCCGACACCGGGGATTTGCGTCGCGACCGTCCCGGTTTCTTCGAAGGGGAGCGGGCGCCCCGGGGAATCGTCCACCTTGGTCGCGCCGAGCTTCTTCAGGTAGGCGAACGCCAGGTCGTTCAGCGCCGCGACCGAGATGCCGTTACGCGACGACGAGTCCAGCTCGATGCGCACCTTGGTTCCGGTGGCGAGGGCAGCGCCGCGGGCGGCGTCGTTCACCAACGCGCTCACCTGAGCCAGGTAGACCGGGTCGGGGTAGCGGATCCAGAACTCGGCAGCGGCCCGGTCCGGCACGACGTTCGGAGCCTTGCCGCCCTCCGTGATGATCCCTTGGATCTTGGTCTCGGGCCGCAGCGTCTTGCGGAGCCCGTCGATGTGATTGAACAGCTCGATCACGCCCATCAGCGCGTCCCGCCCGTCCCACGCCTGCAGCTGGTGCGCCGGCGCGCCCGAGAAGGTGTAATGCACCACGTTGATGTTCATGCAGCAGCTGCCGAAGCCCGGCCCGGGGTCCTGGGTCGCGGTGGACGAGTGGGACCGAATCAACACGTCGGCCCCCTTGAACACCCCGGCCTTGTACATAACCGTCTTGGCCGCTGGCGACGCGAGCTCCTCGGCGGGGGTGCCGTACACGGTCACCGTGCCGGGCGTTTTCGAGCTCGTGAGGAACTCCGACACGGCGACGGCCGCGGCGAGCCCGACGGGCCCCTGGGCGCTGTGCTGGTCGCCGTGGAAGTCGCGGCTGGTGCCGCGCAGCGCGTCGTACTCGACGATGATGCCGAGATTCGGGCCCCCCGCCCCCCCCGCCCCCCCCGGAGTCCCCTTCGTGTAGCGCGCGACGAACGCCGTCTTGAGGCCGGCGACGCCCATCTCGACGGCGAACCCGTGCGCCGTCAGATAGTCGGCGAGGATCTTCACCGATCGCTCTTCCTTCCACCCGGTCTCCGGATGGCGGGTGATGTCATCGGCCATCGCCAGCAGCTCGCGGTCCATCAAGTCGCGCGCCCGGGCGATCACGGCATCGCGACGCGGGTCGCGCGCGCCCGCGAGCCGCGCGACGAGCGGGGGGAGGGCGAGCGAGCGCTCGAGCTCGCCCATGCGGCGGATGACGTCGGCGGCGGCGGTCTTTTCCGCGGGCGTCTCCTGTGCGGTGGCGGGGATGGCGGCGAGGGTCAGGAGCGCGAGCGGGGCTACGGGAAAGGCAAGGCGCATCGGAGTCCACCCGGGGGTTAGGGCCGGTCGAAAAGCTAACCCTTGCTCCGGGCGTCTGCCGCTCCCTACCTTGGGGCTCGTGAGCCTCAAGATCGTGTTCAACGGCAACGAGTACGACAGCGTCGACGCGATGCCGCCCGACGTCCGCAAGGAGTACGACCTGGCGCTCGAGACCCTGCGGAAGAGCGGCGGAGAGGAGATCCTGTCGATCTTGCAGCGCGGTGGAGGAACACACATCAAGGCGACGGTTCGCGAGATCGTCGTCAACGGCAAGAAGTACGACAGCGTGGAGGCGATGCCGCCCGACGTTCGTCACGCGTACGAGCGGGCGATGGCGAACCGTCCGGCAACGGAGCGTCCCCGACCACTGCCGTCACGTGCCGTCGTCGAAGCCGAGGGCGAGGCCGCGGGTGGCACCCCCGTGTGGCGTGTCGCCATGTGGATCGCTGTCGGCGTGCTGGTGGCCTGGTGGCTGTTCCGCCGCGGTTGACCCCGTATGTCCGCCTCTTCCCCGCCGCTCCCTGGCCGGCGCTGGGCCCGCCTGCGACGCGACATCCAGAGCGTGCTGCGGCGCGGAGCGTGGTACGTGGTTCGGAGTTTCGGGTCGAGCGAGGTCGTGCTCGAGGTGGAAAACGCGCCCGTGCGCGTGCCGGCGGACGATGTGGAGCTCAGCGAGACGCCCCCCAGTCGCTGGACCATCGTCCCACGACCGCGCGAAGCCGCCAACCTTCCCGAGAGCTGGGGGTTCTTCTATGTCGTGTGCCCGAACTGCGCGGCACGCGCTCCCGTGGGCCGGCCCTCCAGCGAGAAACGGTGCACGCGCTGCGAGCGATCGTTCCCCGTCGCGTGGGATGAGCGTTATCTCAGGCCGGGTTAGCCCCTTGAGTCGTGCGGGGCCGCAAGCTTAAGATGGGCGCCATGGTCCGTGGCCCCACGCCCAGCAACATCCTCCTCGTCGAGGACGATCTGAACGACGTCGAGCTGACGCGGCGCGCGTTGCAACGCGCCAAGCTTCAGAACCGGCTGTGGATCGTCACGGATGGCGAGCAGGCGTTGGCGTTCTTGCGGCGCGAGGGTCAGCATCGCGGCGTGCCGCGCCCCGACCTCTTGTTGCTCGATCTGCGGCTGCCGCTCCTCGATGGCCGGGACGTGCTCCTGCGAATCCGCGAGGAGCCGCGCTGGCGGCGCCTGTCGGTCATCGTGCTCACCGCGTCCGACGCCGAGCATGAACAGCTCGCCACGCTCGCCGCCGACGGGTTTCTCACCAAACCAGTGGACTTCGCGCGCCTCGAGGAAGCGATTCGCGGAATCGCGGGACTGGGATGGGCGATCGTGAAGACCGCTGCTGCCGAGGCCTAGGCGACTGCGAACTCTCCCTCACATCGGCCGCAGCGCATCCGCTCCGGCGGGTGCGCGATCGCGACCCGCTCGGCGCAGCAGGGGCACACGGCGTACCGCTCTCGGGGAACCAGCGTCCAGCGTATCGGGCGGGTTCGCACGAGTTCGAGGAAGGCGAGCGGCACCGTCGCGGTGCTCTGGCGTAACCAGATCACGGCCCCGCCCGGCGCCAGACTCACCACGGGATACCAGGCTCCCCGCCGCAGCTCGCAGCGCCGCACATTGTCGCGCAGGCGCGCCCACCGCGTCGCCCGTGGCGTTTCAACGGACTCCGGCACCATGATCCCCTCCTGCTCCGGGCTGTCCGAACTGCGCAAACTGCACACCGCGGTAATGTGCAGCGCCGCTGCACCAGGCGTCAAGCGTGGGATTGGGGGGTCAGCGAGCGGGCGTCCGCCGTCCTGCGGCGACGTTCGAGAGCGCCGCGGGATCGCGGAGCTCGACGACCTGACGCCGTAGCGCGACGAGCCCCGCCCGCGCGAGGCGTCGCAGCTGGCGGTTCGTGGTTTGGCGACTGAGGCCGGCGAACGCCGCAATCAGCTCCTGGCTGACAGCCAGGCGGGGACTCCCTGCCGGCTCGGTGGCCCGCGGGAAGCGCTCGGGGAGCAGGAGCAGCGCGTGCGCCACCCGCCGGAAAGGATCGCGCATCGCGAGCATCGCGAGGCGATCGAGCGACGCCAGCTGCTGCTCGGCCATTGAGCGGGCCAACGTGACCGCGAGGTGCGGGCTCGCGGCAAGGTGGCGGTCGAGCGCGTCGGTGGGCACCTCTAGCGTCGTGGTCCGCATCAGCGCCGCTGCATCGAGGTTTTGCTTGCCCGGCGCACCGTTCCACAGGCGGGCGGATAGGAGCCAGTCGGGGCCGAAGATCTCCACGATGGCGGGCACCGCCCGGCCGGCCGCCACGTGCAGCGCGATCGCGCCGTCGCGGACGACGAGCAGCCCGTTCAGGTGGTCGGGCGCCAGACGGTCCCCCGGACCGTAGACCCGTGTTGCGACTCCCGGCAATCTGCCGATTTCGCCCGCCACCGCGTCGTCCAACGCTGCAACTCCCTCGAGTCGAAGGTGTTGTTGGCACGAACGTTCAAAAACGGGGCCAGGTCGAGCGCGGCGGGAGGGGTGTTCTCCTTTGTCGGTCGCGCGACACACCAGTGGACCGCGAGCCACCGTTGTCGCGTACTCGACACAGACTCGGGGGTGTGCATCTTGTGCAGTTAGGTCCGGGACTGCATCTTGACGTGCTTGGCAACGCAGCACGCGGCGTGCTCAACGCCAGGCAGGTGGGAACATGGCTGGGCTGTGGTCAAGCAGGGTTTCGACGCCACAAGACGCGCCCGAGGAATTCCGGCGGTGTCTGCGGGAGCGTGCGCGACTGGCTCGAGAGCTGGCGGGGCTGCGGGCCGGCTTCGCGACCGTGGCGGAGCACTACGACCAGCTCCTGCGGAGCATGCAGGCGCTCGGTCCCGAGGTGGGCATCCTCCCGAGCGATATCGGTCAGCCGCCGGACCCCGATTGGGGCCCCTCTGCGCTATTCCGCTACGGGGACGAGCGCTTCCTGAAGCACGAGCAATCGGTCATCGATCAGCTGCTGCTGAAGTTGCCGTAGCGCGGCGCGGCCGCGATGCGACCGGAGGGACTCGAACCCCCACGGGTTGCCCCACAGGATCCTAAGTCCTGCGCGTCTACCAGTTCCGCCACGGTCGCAAGCGTACCGCACTCAACTTAGCGAATCGTGGGGGACGGCGTCAGGCTCAGTCCGAGTCGGCCCACGCGACAGCGAACACGCCGCTACATGTCGCGCACTGCAGGGTCGCCGGCTGTCCCGACAGCTGCTGGCGGTGACAGCAGCCGGGACAAACCGCGTAGCGGAAGCCCCAGCTCATCGGCATATCGACAGAGTCCCGGGGCCGGTCTATGACGGACCATTGGCGCGGCTGCCGCACGACGATCTCGAGGGCGTCCCGCTCGAGGCGGACGGGCTGCCGGTTCACGTAGAGGATCACTTCCTCGGGTGTCACGCGAAGCACTTCGTACCAGGCTCCGCGACGGACGTGGCGATTCACGTCGCCTCGCACGCGGGCCCACTGCGGAGCTTCGGGCATCGGTTGTCTCGTCCCCCCCTCTTCCCCAGGTGTCTACACAATAGGTGACGAGGCCCGAAAAAACACGACAGGAGAGCACCCGGCCGGGAGACGCGTCAGCGATGTTTCAAATAGTGCTCGTCCCACCCAATGGCGAACACGCGGTGGCAGCCCGGGCAGGACAGATCCAGCGGGAAGCCGCGCACGGGCGCGCGGCCCTGGCAGGCCGGGCACACCAGGTAGCGCGTTCCCCAGTCGCTCGGCACGTGCGTGGCATCGGCGGGACACGGGACCACGGTCCAGCGGATCGGCTGCGTGACGGTCGTTTTGAAGAGGCGGCGCGGCAGCGCCACCTGCTCACGCATCACCTCGAGCACCACCTGGTCACGGCTGAGCCGCACGACGGGATACCACGCCCCACGCCGCAGGGCGCGGTTGACATCGACGCGGAGACGGGCCCACACTCGGGGTGACTGCTCGATGGATCGCGGCATGGCGGGACGTGCGACTCGTGCCGCGCTGCAAACTTCGGGCGCGTGAGGGCGTGGGCCGAGGCGATCGATCCCCCCGCGTCCCGCGGCGGACGGCGGAGTGTTGCTGTGCACCGACGTTGGTGCCGGTGCGACGGGTGCTGCGAGGAATTGTCGCTGCGAGTTCGCGACAATCCCTCCTGTTACGCGTACAGCGACGCGTCGTCGGGCGACGTGCCTTCGACGGGCAGGCCTTCCTTTCTCCAATAGCCGATTCCGCCGATCATCTCCTTCACGCGAAAGCCGAGGGCGGCGAGCCGTGCGGCAGCCTTGGTCGAGCCGTTACAGCCCGGTCCCCAACAGTACGTCACGATCACCTGGTCCCGGGGCAGGGACGCCGTCGTCTCGGGGCTGATGGTTCGGGTCGGCAGGTTGATGGCGCCGGGAACGTGGCACAGCGCGAATGCCTGCGGGCTGCGCGTATCCACGACGACAATTCCGCCGCGCGCGCGCCGCAGATCCTCGTGCACGTCCGCAGGGTCGGTTTCGAACGCCAGCTTCGAAAGGAAGTGCCGCTCGGCCGCCGCGGGCTCGGCGGGGGCGTGCTCGAGGACAAAGGAGTGGGTGGCAGTCGCGCTCAACGGGTCGGCTCCTGACAGGGTCACCGCAATGTCCCCGGGGGATCCTGTCCCGGTCAAATGCGAACTTGGCGACGCCGATGCAGGGCGCGCATACAACAATTGGAGTGTCGATCGGGGCTAGCTATGCCCGAACCGCCCGCCGCGCGAGCAGCGACGGCCCTGCCGCCAGCAGCCCGGCGAACTCCCGGAGGTGCCGCGGTACGGGCGTCTGCCGCAGCATCGCCGCGCGCCACCGCCGCTCCAGCCCCCGACGGGTGAGCCGCACGGTGCGCAGCTCGCCGGTCTTCAGATACGGTCGCACCGCCCAGCGCGCCAGGACGGCGACCCCTACGCCGCCCTTCACCAGCTCGAGAATCGCCTCCGTCAGCTGGATGGCCGACACGCGGCGAGGCAGCACGCCCGCGGGCTCGAGCAGCTTCACGAAGACATCGTTCTCGCCCGGGGGCAACAGGTACACGATGAGGTGCTGATCGGAGAAGTCGGCGGCCGTGAGGAACGGCTTGCCGGCGAGCGGATGGTCGACGCGGAGCACGGCCACCAACTCGTCGGTGAACAACGGGACGTAGGTGAGCCGGCCGTCGTGATCGTCGTTCGAGATGATCGCCACGTCGATTCGGCCGTCGAGCAGTGCCGGCACGGGGTGGTGGGTGACCTCGGCCACGATCTGCACGTCTACCCCGGGGAAGCGTCGCTCGAAGCGGGCCAGCAGCGCGGGCAGCCAGTGGTAACACGTGTAACATTCGGTGCTCACGCGCAGGATCGCCGATTGGCCGTGGGCGAGCCGGAGCAGCTCGGCTTCGACTTCGCCCAGGTGGGGCAGGGTGCGGCGCGCCGCCGCGAGGAGCCGCTCACCGGCGGGTGTGGGCACCATGCGCTTGCCGAGGCGCTGAAACAGCGGCAGCCCGAGCCTCGTCTCGAGATCGAGCAGCTGCCGCGACAGACCCGATTGTGTCAGATGGAGCACGCGGCCCGCCCGGGTGAGGTTGCCGTGCTCGGCCACGGCCGCGACGAGCCGCAGGTGACGGGTTTCGAGAATCATGGTTCTCGCTCGTGAGCATGAGTAGAGCGCATACGACATTATAGGGGGAGGACGATCATGCGGTCAGTGGTGACGGCGCTGGTCTTTCTAATCCTGGGGATGGGGACGGCGCTCCAGGCCCAGGAGCTCGACTGGGCCGCCTATGGACACGACGCCGGCGGCAGCCGTTACCTCCCCGCAGTGGACATCAACCGCGACAATGTCACGCGGCTGGTGGTCGCCTGGACGTACCGCACCGGCGAGACCGATCCCCGCTTCAAGACGCGTAGAGAGACGGCGTTCGAAGCCACGCCCCTGATGGTGGACGGGACACTATATCTCGCCACGCCGCTCGGGCGCGTGATCGCGCTCGACCCGGCCAGCGGGCGGGAGCGGTGGGTGTTCGATCCGCAGATCAAGCGGGATGTGTGGTACGGCGACTTCGCCAGTCGCGGCGTGTCCACGTGGCTCGACGGCTCGGCGGCGGCGGGCGCGCCGTGCCGCCGGCGGATCCTTGTCGCGACCGCTCAGTCACAGCTGTTCGCCCTCGACGCTCGCGACGGCAAGCCGTGCGCCGGCTTCGGCCGCGAGGGCATGGTGGACTTGAAGGCGGGCTTGCGCATCGCGCCGTTCGAGCCCGGGGCCTACTCGATGACGTCGCCACCCGTCGTGGTCAACGGGCTGGTCGTCACGGGCTCTTCGGTCGCGGACAACAGCCGACCCAATCCGGCGAGCGGCGAGGTGCGCGCGTACGATGCGCGCACCGGCGCGCTCAAGTGGACCTGGGATCCGATTCCGCAGGATCCCAACGACCCGGCGTACCACGACTGGGGCGGGACCATGGCCCAGAAGACCGGAGCGGCCAACGCCTGGTCCGTCCTGGCGGCCGATCCGGAACGCGATCTCGTCTTCGTCCCCACCGGCAGCGCTGCCCCCGACTACTACGGCGTCCTCCGCTTGGGCGACAATCGCTACGCCAACTCGATCACGGCCCTGCGCGCGTCGACCGGGAAAGTGCTCTGGACGTTTCAGACGGTACACCACGATCTCTGGGACTACGACAACGCCTCACCGCCGGCGCTCGTTACGCTGACGCGTGACGGCCGGCAAGTGCCCGCGGTGCTGCAGGCCACGAAGACCGGCATGCTGTTCGTGCTCGAGCGTGCGACGGGCAAGCCGATCTTCCCGGTCGAAGAGCGTCCGGCGCCGGCGAGCGACATCCCGGACGAGCAGGCGTCACGCACCCAGCCATTCACCGCGCCGACCCCGCCCCTCAGCCCGCATCGCTTCAGCCGGGACAGCGTCTGGGGCCCGAGCGAAGCGGACCGCGCCGCATGCCACGCCGCGATCGACAGCCTCCGCAACGAAGGCATCTTCACGCCGCCGAGCGTGCGGGGGACGTTCGTCATGCCGTCGAACATCGGTGGGGTGCACTGGGGCGGCGTCGCGGTGGACCCGGTCCGGCAGATCGCCGTGATACCGGTGAACCGCGTCGCCGCCGTGGTGCAACTCATCCCGCGTGAGCAATACAACCACGAGCGGGCCATGGCTGAGGACAAGCGACTGAACCGCGACTACGAGTACAACGAAATGCTTGGCACGCCCTACGTGATGCGACGGCGAATCTTGCTGGGCCCTTCGGGTCTTCCTTGCACGCCACCGCCGTTCGGGACCCTCGTGGCCGTGAGCCTCGCGACCGGCCGCCGGTTGTGGGAAGTCCCGCTCGGCTCACCCGCCCGCCTGGTCCCGCCGGAGCAGGCCGCGAAGATCCCCGACGCGTGGGGCTCGCCCAACCTCGGCGGCCCGATCGTGACGGCGGGCGGCGTGGTATTCATCGGCGCGGCGCTCGACCGCTGGTTCCATGCGTACGACGTCGAGACGGGACGGGAGCTCTGGAGAGGACCGCTGCCCGAAAGCGGTAAGGCCACGCCCATGAGCTATCGGCTCGCCTCGGGCAAGCAGTTGGTGGTGGTCTGCGTGGGCGGTGGCGGGGTGTTCGGAGCGGGAGACTACGTGGTGGCATTCACCTTAACGAAACCCTAATGCGCCTGCCTTCACGACGCGACCTGCGCGTGGACCTCGAGCATCACCGTGTGTTCGTCGGCTCACCGAGCCGGGGGTGGGTACCGCCTCAAAGCCGAGTAACCGCCGCCGCGAGCCGCGCCGCCGCTCGCTCGTCCCACCCGAGGAAGAGGTGCGGCTCGATCAGCTCGAGCTCCATGAGGACGAGCTGCCCGTTCCGCTCGACGCCGTCCACACGCGCGTACAAAAGGTCGCCCGGCGCGGCCGCCAGCACACGCTCGGCGCCGGCGATCAGGTGGGCCGGGGCCACGGCCGACACCGCCGACCCGCCGAACTCCCATTGGACCCGGTAGTCACCGGCCGCCGGTCGCTTGAGCACCGCGTGGCTGAATTGGCCCCCATAGAACAGGAGGGACCACTCACCCGTTTCGCGCACCTCGTCCACGAGGGGCTGCACCATGACGTCCCCCGCCTGGAGTAGCTCGTCGAGCCTCGCTTGATCGTCGCCTGCACCGTCAGGCCCCGTGGGCCATGTCCCGGATGCGCTCGCGGACACGGCCGGCTTCACGACCGCGCTGCGCCAGCCCTCCTCCCGGAGCACGCGCGTGAGCTCGATGCGCTCACCGCGGGCCAGCCAGCGCGTCGGCACGATCGGCACCCCGCGCACCGCCAGGTCGCCCAGGTATCCCTTATGGCTGTTCCAGCGCAGCACGGCGGGCGGGTTCCACACCCGTACGCCCCCGCGCTCGAGGCCGGACACCCAGGCGAGGAACTCCTCCAGCCGGTGGTGGTAGTCCCAGCAGGATCGTACGACCACGCCCTGGAACACCTCCCAGCGCACATCGGGGGAGTCCCACACTGCGGGCTCGGCGGCGAGCCCGTGGTCGCGGAGCGCCGGGATCAGGAGCCGGTCGTCGTCGTTCAGCGTGGGGTGCGCCGAACTCGTCGCAAGGGCGATACGTTTCATGGTGCTGAAAGAAAACCATTTCTCGGGAGGATTGCTGTGAAGCATCGGTTGCATACATTGCTCGCGTCGCTGGGGCTCGCGGCCATCCTCGGGCTCCCCGCCGCAGCCCCGCTTCCGGCCCAGAGCGCGACCGATCTGGCGGACGTCTGTAAGTCCGTCGGCGACGCGAAGCTCGGACAGTGGGCCTCGTTCGATGCGACAGGCGCCGGATCCGGCGGGGGCACGCTCCGGCTGGCGCTCGTCGGCACGGAGCGCGTCGGCGATTCCACCCTCTACTGGTTCGAGGTGAGTTTCGCCGGCAAGGATCCCGGCCGTTCGGGCACGGTCCAGATCCTCAGCTCGAGCCTCGCTTCCAGGTCGGCCCCGCCCCGGGCCTTGATCGTCAAGTACGGGCAGCAGCCAGCGATGAAGGTCTCGGGTGAGATGGCCGGAATGATGGGCGAAAAGGGCCGTGAGAACACTCAGGCCTTCGATTTTGCGGCACGCTGCAACAGCGCACGCGTCGTCGGCTGGGAGTCGGTAAGCGTCCCGGCGGGCACGTTCCGCGCGCTGCACATGACTACGGTGGACGGCGGCGACGTATGGGCATCGCGCGACGTGCCGTTCGGGCTCGTGAAGACCCACGCGAAGCAGGGCGACCTCGCGCTCACGGGCCGCGGAGCGGACGCCAAGTCGTCGATCACCGAGAAACCCGTAGATATGTCGGGGATGATGACCCTGCCCAAACGGTAACGGGCCCCTTGCGGTTCGGCCTTTTCGTGCTTACGTGGGTGACTCTGTCCCACCCAAGCCCGGAGGCCGAACCGTGTTCGTTCGTTCGTTGACCCTCGTCGCCGTCACGTTGCTCCCCTTTCTGGCGCGCTCTGCGCCGGCGCAAGCCTTCGACTCGACCGTGTTCGCGGCGCTCAAGTGGCGCGAGATCGGGATCTACCGCGGCGGGCGGAGCGTCGCCGTCGCGGGCTCGGCGGCCCGGCCGCAGGAGTACTGGATGGGGACGACCGGGGGCGGCGTCTTCAAGTCCACCGACGGCGGGGACACGTGGACACCGGCGAGCGACAAGTACTTCGGGGGAACGATCGGCGCGATCGGCGTCTCCGAATCGAACCCGGACGTCGTGTACGTCGGCACGGGGGAGTACCCGATCCGGGGCAACGTCGCCGCGGGCGACGGCGTCTGGAAGACCGCCGACGGGGGCAAGACCTGGACGAACGTCGGGCTCGCGGAGACGCAGCAGATCTCGCGGGTGCGGGTGCACCCGACCAATCCCGACATCGTGTGGGTCGGGGCGCAGGGGCACGCCTACGGGCCCAACCCCGAGCGCGGCGTCTACAAGACGACGGACGGCGGCAAGACCTGGAACAAGGTCCTGTTCCGCAACGACTCCACCGGGATCTCGGATGTCGTGCTCGATCCCTCGAATCCCAACGTGCTCTATGCGGCCTTCTGGCAGGCGCAGCGGTATCCGTGGAAGCTCGTCTCGGGCGGAGCGGGCGGTGGGCTGTTCAAGTCGGTGGACGGCGGCGAGCACTGGACCGAAATCACCCACAACCCCGGCCTCCCGACCGGTGTCCTGGGCAACATCGGTCTCGCCGTCTCGGCGGCCAAGCCCACGCGGCTGTGGGCGTTGATCGAGGCCGAGCAGGGCGGCCTGTACCGCTCGGACGACAGCGGCGCGACGTGGCGCCACATCAATGCCGAGCGGAAGCTGCGGCAGCGGCCCTGGTATTACTCCCGGGTGTTCGCGGATCCCAAGGACACGAACACCGTCTACGCCCTGAACGTGCTGGCGTACAAGTCCACGGACGGCGGTGCGACGTTCAAGTGGCTGGTGGACCCGCACGGCGACAACCACGACATGTGGATCGCGTCGAACGATCCCCAACGGATGATCGAGGGGAACGACGGCGGAGCGAATGTGTCGTTCAACGGCGGCAAGACTTGGAGCGACCAGGACTACGCCACGGCGCAGTTCTACCACGTGACGACCACGAATCATTTCCCGTACCGCGTGTGCGGCGCCCAGCAGGACAATTCGGGCGTGTGCGGGCCGAGCCGTTGGCCCGGCGGGATCGATCGGGGCCAGTGGTATGACGTGGCCGGCGAGGCGGGGCACGTGCAGGCACGCTCCGACAATCCGGACATCACCTACGGGGGCGACAACTCGGGGTTCCTTGTCCGCGTGGACCACAAGACCGGGTTCGGCCAGATCATCAACCCGTGGCCCGACAGCCCCGACGGCCATCCGGCGGGTGAGGGGAAGTATCGACTCCAGTGGACCGCGCCGTTGCTCCTGTCGCCGCACGATCCCAAGGTGCTGTACATCGGCGCGAACGTGCTGTTCAAATCGGTCAACGAGGGCCAGAGCTGGACGGCGATCTCGCCCGATCTCACGCGGCACGACCCCGCGACGCTGGGTGTGTCGGGCGGGCCGATCACGCTCGACCAGACGACCGCCGAGTACTACGCCACGATCTTCGCGCTGGCCGAATCACCGCGCGTGAAGGGATTGATCTGGGCGGGCTCCGATGACGGGCTCGTGCACATCACTCGCGATGGCGGCAAGACATGGCAGGACGTGACGCCCCGGGACCTCGGGCCGGACACACGGATCTCCGGCATCGAAGCGTCGCACTACGCGCCCGGCGCCGCTTACCTCGCCGCGAACCGTTATCAGCTGGAGGACCGCGCCCCTTACATCTATCGCACGACGGATTACGGCCGCACCTGGAAGAAGATCGTCACCGGGATCCCCGCCACGGAATTCGTCCGGATGGTGCGGGAGGATCCGGTGCGGCGGGGGCTGCTCTTCGCCGGCACCGAGCACGGCGTGTGGGTGTCGTTCGATGACGGGGCGAACTGGCAGTCGCTGCGGCGCAACCTCCCGATCGTGCCCGTGCACGACCTCACGATCAAGGAAGGGGACCTGGTGGCCGCCACGCACGGGCGGTCGTTCTGGATCCTGGACGACATCTCTCCGCTGCGCGAGCTGGCGCACGCCACGCCGCGCGAGGCCGCGCACCTGTTCAAGCCGCGCGACGCCTACCGGGTCGACTGGTCCGGCGGCTTCGGGTTCCCGCCCAACGAGGCGCACCCCGTCGGCAAGAATCCGCCCACCGGCGCGATGATCTACTACTGGCTCAAGGACAAGGACCAACGGGTCACGCTCGACATCCTCGACGCCGGGGGTCGCGTCGTCCGGAGCTTCACGAGCAAGGCGGACTCTATCACCGCGGCGGACAGCGTGCGCGCGGACAGCGTCAAGAAGGTGCGCACCGACAGTCTCAAGCAGGCGGGCGTTACCGACAGCGTGAAGATCGACAGCATCGTGTCCGACACGCTCAAGGACGCGGACAAGCCGTGGCCCCAGCGGCCTCCGGCGCCACCGCGCGTGGCGAACAAAGCGGGCCTGAACATGTTCGTCTGGAACATGAAGTACCCCGACGCGGCCGCATTCTGGGGAATGGTTGGTGTGACGACGGACGGACCAGTGGCGCTACCGGGCGCCTACCAGGTTCGGCTGCGGGTCGGCGGCAAGGCGTACGCCCAGCGCTTCGCGCTCAAGGTCGACCCCCGCTCGACGGTGACCCCTGCCGCGCTGCGCGAGCAGTTCACGTTCCTGAAGCAGTTGCGCGACACGGTCAACGCGGCCACCACGGCGGTGCTCACGATCCGGAACGTGCGGACCCAGCTCGAAGACCGGCTCGCCGCCGCGCCGCCGTCCGACTCGGCGCGCCTGGGCGCACAGGTGCGGGGGCTGACGGACCGGCTCGGCGCCATCGAACGGGAGCTCTACCAGGTGCGCAACCGCTCGTTCCAGGATCCCCTGAACTTCCCCCCGATGCTGATCGAGCGGATCAGCGCCCTGGGCGGAGTCGCGGCGAGCACCGACGCCCGCCCCACCGCGCAGACCTACGCCGTATACCGCCTGTTCGCGCCGCAGATCCAGCAACAACTGCTGGCGCTGCAGCAGGCGCTCAAGCGTGATCTGCCCGCGGTGAACACCGCGTTCAAAACCGCGAGCGTGGCGACCGTGGTGGCGAAGGCGGCGGAGGTGCGGCCGCCGGCGCAGGAGCGAGCGCAATGACCAAGCGGCTCGCAGCGTTGCTGGTGCTCGCGACGGTCGCACAGGCCCGGGCCCAGGGCCGCACGCCCTCCTTCCACGACCGCTACGCCGCCTTGATCGCCGACTCGCGGCACCTGCCCGATAGCACGCGCTTGCGCGAGCTCTTCAAGGTGCACTGGGAATACGTGATGACCGAATTCCCCGAGTTCGCGACCAACGTCGGGTATCCCGGGCAGAACGCCCGCTGGACCGACAACTCCCTGGACGCGATCGCGCGCCGCAAGCGCGAGCTGGCTGACCCGCTCCAAGCGGTGAACTCGATCCGCCGCGAGCGACTGTCGGCCGCGGATCGCCTGAACTACGACCTCTTCAAGCGGGGCATCGAGGAGCAGAGCGCCGCGAGCAAGTTCCCGGACGAGTATTTCGCGGTCACACAACTCGACGGCCCGCAACAGGACGTGGGACAACTCCTGGCCCGCGCTCCAACCCGGCAGGTGAGCGATTACGAAGACATTGTCGCCCGCTTGAACGCCATCCCGACCTTGATCGATCAGACGCTGCAGCTGCTCGCCAAGGGGCTCGAGGCCGGGGTCACGCCGCCGCGGATCACGCTCCGCGACGTGCCGCAACAAATCACCGAGCTCATCCCCGACAGCGCGCTGGCGAGTCCGTTACTCGTGCCGTTCAAGGCATTTCCCGCGTCGATTGCTTCGGCCGACCAGGCGCGACTTCGTACGGCGGCCGTCGCTGCCTACACGCAGCGCGCGGCGCCTGCGTATCGCAAGCTGCGCGAGTACTTCGTGGGCACGTATCTCCCACGCACGCGCGAGCCGATCGGGATGAGCGCGCTCCCCGACGGCGCGGCATGGTACGGGCTACGGGTGCGCCAGTTCACGACGACGTCTCTCACGGCGCAGCAGATCCACGCGCTCGGCCTTTCTGAGGTGAAACGCATCCGCGCCGCCATGGACAGCGTGATCGCATCCACGGGGTTCAAAGGGAGCTTCGCCGACTTCGCGCAGTTCCTGCGCACCGATCCGCAATTCTTCTATGCCGATTCGGCGAGCCTGGTGCGCGGCTACCGAGACATCGCGAAGCGCATCGATCCCGGTTTGATCCGCCTGTTCGGGAAGCTGCCGCGGCTCCCTTACGGCGTCACGACGATCCCGTCGTACACCGCGCGCTCGCAGACGACCGCGTACTATCAGCCGGGCGCGCCCGACGCGGGACGCCCGGGGTGGTTCAACGTGAACACCTATGATCTCAAGTCGCGTCCCAAGTGGGAGATGGAGGCGTTGTCGTTGCACGAGTCGGTCCCCGGTCATCACCTCCAGATCGCCCTGTCTCAGGAGATGCCGGGTGTGCCCGAGTTCCGTCGCTATGGCGGCTACACCGCGTTCGTCGAGGGCTGGGGCCTCTACGCCGAGAGCCTCGGCCCGGAGCTCGGCATGTACCAGGATCCGTACTCGAAATTCGGCCAGCTGACCTACGAGATGTGGCGTGCCGTGCGACTCGTGATCGACACCGGCATCCATGCCATGGGTTGGACGCGCGATCAGGCGTTGCAGTTCTTCAAGGACAACGCGCCCAAGGCGGAGCAGGACATCATCGTCGAAGTGGACCGCTACATCGCATGGCCGGGACAGGCGCTCGCCTACAAGATCGGCCAGCTGAAGATCCGCGAGCTGCGCGACTCGGCGTCCGCCGCGCTCGGCGCCAAGTTCGACATTCGTGCGTTCCACGACGAAGTGCTGCGCAACGGCGCGCTGCCGCTCGATCTGCTGGAGCAGGACGTGCGGGAGTGGACGGCGGCGCGCCGTAACAAGTAGACTGGCGGCGTCGTCATGATCCGCGAGTGAGACTCGCGGCTCGGCACTGCCCGTGAAACGGGCGGAGCCTGTTCGATGCTCCCGGTGATGTGCACTTCATCATTCTTCAGCCTGGGAAAACTCACGGCGGGCATTTCCCCTGGATCCACCCCCCTGTGAATCCCGCCCGACACAGCCCGCGCACAATGTGCGCGTTGCCGTGCATCAGGCGCCAGACCAGGTCCGAACGATAATTCTCGATCATGGTGAGAATCGGCCCCTGGTCGATGCCGAGGTAGTCGACATCGAACCAGCCGGCAGGACCGGCTGGCGTGTACGTGGGATTGAAGGCGTCGCGAAACCCGTAGGTCGAGAACAGGTTGTCGCCGTAGGTCTGCCGCATCGTGAGCAGGGCGGGGATGGCGATCTCGGGCGCGAACGGAACCGATCCGCCGGGCGCGGTCGGCGCCAGCGTGCCGTCGTCCGGGATCTCGGTGAACGACGCGCCGCGCGCCCAGTAGGTGTGGAACTGGCGGCTGCGCCCGTTGAGCGTGAGCGTGACGTCCGCGGGGCCGTCGGAGGCGGTCAGCCCCCAGATACGGTCGCTGTAGCCAAGCCAGCCATTGGGGTTGGCGTAGGCGTAGGCACGCTGCGCGTATGTCGCGCGACGCGAGTTCTCGAAGTAATCGATCCCGCGTCCCTGCATGTACGCGTCTCGAATGCCCCGGAAGTCGATCCACACGTGCGAGTAGTGGTGTCCGAACAGGGGCGCGAACCCGACGTGCGTCTGGCCGTAGAAGGTTCCCCACTGGTAGGTGTTGGTCCACAGGGTCCAGGCGGTCGAATCGACGGCGTGTGTGGGCGACCCGATCGCCAGGACGTAGAGCAGCATCGCTTCGTTATAGCCGAGCCCATCGCGACGAGCGGTGGACGGGGCGCGGCCCAGCGCCAGTCGGTGCGCAGGTAGATCGAATCGGCGAGCCGGCGGATCTCGGTTTCGGTCGCATCGGTGGCGTCGAAGTAGCTCTGGCACGTGAGCACGCCCGCGAGCAGCAGGGCGGTGTCGATGGTCGAGAGCTCGACCTGCTGGAACCGTTTCCCCGTGTTCATGTCGAGGAAGTGGTAGAAGAAGCCGTGGTACCCGGTCGCGTTCGACGCCGAGGAATCCTGCGTGGCCGTCCAGAAGAAGCGCAGCGTCGTGACGACGCGCTGGGCTGCCTGGGCTCGTGTGGTGTACTGCCGTTCGACGCCGATCGGGTACGCGGTGAGCGCGAATCCGACGGCGGCGATGCTCGAGAACGATTGTGTGGGTGAGCGGTCGGGCGTGAGTCCGTTGGTCGGGTTCGTCAGGTCCCAGAAGTAGTGAAACGTGCGCTGTTGGACGGTGTCCAGGAACGCGGCGGTCTGGGCCGAGTCGAGCGGTGGCGGCGGAGGGGGTGGGGGGCCCTCAGAGTGGTTGACCCCGCACGCTGCCAGGCTCGTCGCAGCGAAGGCGGCGGCGAGCTGTCTGCTACGAGTCATGTCCTGGAAATATCGCGGCAGTCTCGCACGGCGGGCCACCGGTGCGCGTGGCACCGGCGGCCCACCGGGGGGGAGAGGTCAGAAGCTGTATCCGGCGCCGAGCTGCAATCTCCTCGAGCCGTATGAGATGCAATTGGGCGTGTTTCCGCCCCAGCACCCGAGGTTCTGATAGTTG
>WNGO01001435.1_pt1 | contig 34754 bp, 31 predicted proteins | sample 5400511 | NCBI WGS metagenome assembly WNGO01 (sample SAMN13153380, study PRJNA577476) | soil metagenome | isolation source: 20 cm soil or saprolite under Garry oak tree replicate 2 | place: USA:California | collected 2016-06-15 | reverse complement strand
AGCAACACCAGCGCCACCGTGGTCGCCATGGTCGTGCCGTGCGTCAGGACTGAGCGCGGCAGGGTCTCGTTGATCGAGAGATTGAGAATCTCGTACAGGTTCTGACGCCGGTACTTGCGCAAGTTCTCGCGCACGCGATCGAAGATGATGATCGTGTCGTTGAGCGAATAGCCGACCATCGTCAAGACGGCGCCCACCACGACGAGACTCACCTCCAGCCGCATCAAGACCAGGAAAGAGATGGTGGTGAGGATGTCGTGCGCTGTGGCGATCACCGCCGCGAGGCCGAAGCGCCACTCGAATCGCCACGCCAGGTAGGCGAGCGTGACGACGAACGAGAACACGATCGCGAGGAACGCCTTGCCCTGCAACTCGCGGCCCACCTTCGCCTCGACCGCTTCGTGGCGGTCGATCGTGTACGCCTCGTGCCCGATGCTCGCCGCCAGTGCGGCGTCTACCGCGGCGGCGGTCGCCTCCGTACCGCCTGCGCCCCCTGCCTCCGTTCCCAGCCGCGCGCGGATCAGGAACTCGCTGTCGCTGCCGAACGTCGCGATCTCGGCGCCCCGGATGCCCGCCTGATCGAGCGCCGTGCGCAGCACGCCGACGGCGATCACCTTGTGCGTGCGCACCTGCAGCTGCGTGCCGCCCGTGAACTCGATCGAGTAGTTAATGCCGCGGATGGCGAGCAGCACGAACCCGGGGACGATCATCAGGGCCGTGAGCATGTACGCCCAGCGGCGCCACTTGATGAAGTCGTAATTGGCGTTGGCAAAGAGTCGGATCATCAGACGCTCAGAGTGGTCATCTCGGGCCGGCGCTGCAGCCAGAGCATGAAGAAAGTGCGGACGGCGAACACCGCCGTGATCATGGACGCCGCGATGCCGACCATCAGGGAGATCGCGAAGCCCTGCACCGGACCCGTGCCCACCAGATAGAGGATGGCCGCCGTGAGCCAGGTGCTGACGTTCGAATCGACGATGGCGCTCATCGCGTGCTGGAACCCCTCATCCACGGCGAGCCGCACCGATTTGCCGTGTTGCAGCTCTTCACGAATGCGCTCGAAGATCAGCACGTTGGCGTCCACCGCGATGCCGACGGACAGCACGAGGCCCGCCATGCCGGGCAGCGTGAGCGTGAATCCGAACAACGCCAACCCGCCCAGCGTCAACGCGACATAGAGCGTCAGCGCCGCCACGGCGATCAGCCCGGACGTGCGGTAGTAGATCACCATGATCAGCACGACCAGCACGACCCCGACGACCCCCGCCACCACGCCGTCGCGAATGGAGTCGGCGCCGAGCGTGCCGCTGATCGTGCGCTCATCGACGATCGTCAGCGGCGCGGGCAACGCGCCGGCGCGCAGCACCAGCGCCAAGTCGTTGGCTTCGACCAGCGGCTTCGAGCCCAGCTCGATCTGTCCCTGGGCGCCGATCTGGCTGCGGATCACGGGTGGTTGCCCCTGCACCTGGCCGTCGAGCAGGATCGCCATGTAGTCGCCGACGTGCTTGCCCGTCTCGTCGTAGAAAATCCGGCCGCCGCGGTGGCTGAGCGTAAAGTTCACCACCGACTGGTTGGTCAGCGGGTCGCGCTGCGCCACGGCCTTGGTGAGATACTCGCCGGTGATCATGGGCCGGCTCTCGACCGCATAGAGCGCGCGATACGCGCGCGCGTTGCGCACTTCCGTGGCGGCGTCCCACCGCAGCTCGAGGTGGCGCGGGATGAGCCGCAGCACTTCGGGCCGCCGGATCAGGCTGTCCACGTAGGGCCGCTGCTCTTCGGGCAGGAAGAATTCGCCGGGCATGGTCCCCGTCTGCAGCAGCGATCCGAGGACGCTGCCGCCCACCGTGTCGGCGCTTTTGCTCTTCGACGTGTCGCCGAAAAGCTTGGACACGGCTGACGCCGCGCCCTGCCCCGGTCCCTTCACGCCGGCCTGGTGCAGCGCCTGGTCGATCGCCGGGATCGCGTCGCGGAACTCGTTCTTCATGTCCACGATGCGGAATTCGAGGAACGCCGAGCGTTGGATGATGTCGCGGGCGCGTGCCGGATCGCTTTCGCCCGGCAGCTCGACGATGAGACGGCAATTGCCCACCACCTGTACGACCGGCTCGGTGGTGCCGAATTCGTTGATGCGGGTGCGGACCACGCGCTCGGCCCGGCGGATGGCGTCGGCGCAGTCGGCGACCGGCGCCTTGGACTGGTCCACTTCGAGCGCCAGGTGCACACCGCCACGCAGGTCGAGTCCCAGATTGACCGGCACCTGCCGCTCCACCGTGTCCTTCATGAGCCCGGTCTGCGCGTCGCGTACGCGGCGCGCCTCGTTCTTCGGAAAGAGGGCCCAGATGCTGATGCCGAGCAGCACCGCGATCGTGATCAGCCGCGAACGAATCGTCTTCATCCGTCTCCCTGGAGTTCGAGCTCCGTCCGTCCCGCCTGCAGGTCCGTGGCGATCTGCGCCACCAGCGCCTCACGCGACGGAAAGGTGCGCACATCCCGCAGGCGGCGCACCCATTCAATCGTCAGCGTCTCACCGACCAGCTCACCCGTGAAATCCAGCAGGTGCACTTCCAAGCCGCGCTCCGTCACGCCGAACGTCGGCCGTGAACCTTGATTCATCACGCCGCCCACCCTGCTCGCCCCGTGTCCTTTAGGGTTTGCCCCGATCCGCACCCACACGGCATACACGCCGTCCGGCGGCAACAGCTTGCGCGCATCGGGCAGCGCGACGTTCGCGGTCGGCACGCCGATCTGCCGCCCGCGTCCCGCTCCCCGCTCCACCCGCCCGGTCACCGCGTAGGGCCGGCCCAGCCAGCCCGCGGCCTGCGCGAGGTGTCCGTGCGCCACCGCCGTACGGATCAGCGTGGACGAAATCGGCGTGCCGTCGTCACGCACGGCGTCCACCACGTCCACCGCGAATCCCTGGGCCGCGCCGAGCGCGCGCACCACCGCGACGTCGCCGGAGCGGCCGCGGCCGAACCCGTGATCGTAACCCAGCACCAGTTCCTGCATGCCATACTGCGTGCGCAGCGCCGCCACAAATTCTTCGGCGCTCTGCTGCGACAGCGCCGGCGTGAACTCGAGTACCGCCACGCGGCTCGCGCCCGCCGCGGCGAGCAGCGCGCGTTTCTCATCGAGCGTCGTGAGCAGCCGCGGCGCGGCGGACGGATTCACGACCTCGAGCGGATGCGGCTCGAAGGTGACCACCACGCTGTCGCGCCCGCCCGCCTGCGCCCGCCGCACGATCGCGGCGAGCACCGCCTGATGCCCGCGATGCACGCCGTCGAACGAGCCGCACGTCACGACGCTGCCTGTCATGCGTCCACCAGCACGACGCGCGGCTTGAGGACGTCGCCCTCGCGCTCCGCGACCGCGAGCAGCGCGCCGTCGGCGAACAGGGCGACCCGTCCTTCTTCGCCCGCTCCCGCGGCCACCGGCCGGCCGTGCGCCACGGCGTCGCGCTCCGCGGCGGCGAGGTCGCGCCGCGCGAGGTCACTCACCAGCGTGGCGGCGTCGCGGACCGCGGCGGCGGTTACGGCCTCGGGAGCGACCGCATCCGCGAGGGCGAACGGCCCCACGGTCGTGCGTTCCAACGCCACAAGATGTCCGCCGCAGCCGAGTGCCTCGCCTACATCGCGCGCCAGGCTGCGCAGGTACGTGCCGGCGCTCACCGTCGCGTGAAACCGCGCGTCGGGCGGCGTCCACTGATCGAGCACGAGCTCGGTCACGTCGACCGGCCGCGCCTGCGGCGCCGGTGCTTCCCCGCGCCGGGCGCGTTTGTACGCCCGCTCCCCGTCCACCTTCACCGCCGAGTACGCGGGCGGTGTCTGCTCGTAGCGCCCGGCGAAGCGCGCGAACGCCGCGCCCACCGCGCCGGCGTCGAGGGCGCGCCAGCCGTCCGACGTCCGCGTCACAGTGCCCGTGCCGTCGTCGGTGTCGGTCGTGGCGCCGAGGCGCATCACGCCGCTGTAGCGCTTCTCCCAGTCGCCGGCGTAGAGCGCGAGGCGCGTCGCCCGGCCGACCACGAGCACCAACAACCCCTGCGCGAACGGATCGAGCGTGCCCAGATGTCCCACGCGCCGCTCGCCGAGGGCGCGGCGCACGATATCGACCACATCGTGGGAGGTGGGACCCGCGGGCTTCGCCACGAGGACGACGCCCGAGATCACGCGTCCTCCTTCAGCTCCTTCAGCACCCGATCGATCTGCTGCGCGTGCTCGATCCCCCGATCCAGCTCGAACGTCAGCTCGGGCGCGATGCGCAACGGCAGCGTTTCCGCCAGGCGGTTACGCAGGTAGCCCGCGGCGCTCGCGAGGCCTTCCAGCGACCGGGCCTTCTCTTCCTCGACCGCCATGACGCTGACGCGCACCCGGGCGTGCTGCAGATCGCCCGAGACCTCGACACCGGTCACGGTGACGAAGCCGATGCGGGGGTCGCGCGCCGTGCCCGTGAGGAATTCGGCCACGGTCTGGCGCACGACTTCGGCTACGCGTTCGGGGCGGTGGCTGCGGCGTCGCATATCAGAGATAGCTCGTGCTCGTGTCCATGATTCGCGCGCCGGGCGCCGCCTCGACGAGGCGATCCGCCTGGCGCAGGACGTCGGCGGCGTGGGTGCGGTCGGTGCTCACCACGCAGACCGTGATCTCGGCGCGCTGCCACAGGTCCTGATGCGCCGTCTCCGCCGCGGAGACGTTAAACTCGTTGTGCAGCCGCGCTTTCAAACTCTGCAGAATCTGGCGCTTGTCCTTGAGCGACTGGCATGCCGCGAGATGCAGCTCCCACGTCATCACGCCGACCACCACGCTCAGGCGCCCTTCGTCGCGCTCCCCGAATCGAGCGAGCGCGCGATTTCGTCGACGCGATACGCTTCGATCAGATCGCCGACTTTCACGTCGTTGAAGTTCTCGACGCCGATGCCGCACTCGAAGCCCTCGCGCACTTCGCGCACGTCGTCCTTGAAGCGCTTGAGCGACGCGAGCGTGCCGTCGTATACCTCGACGCCGCTGCGGACCAGCCGCACGCGCGCCGTCCGCGGAATCACGCCGGAGCGCACGAAGCAGCCGGCGATGGTGCCGACTTTGGCGATCTTGAAGATCTGCCGCACCTCGGCCTCGCCCAGCACCACTTCCTTGTGCTCGGGCGCGAGCTTGCTCTCCATGGCGGCTTTCACTTCTTCCACCGCCTCATAGATGATGCGGTAGGTACGAATCTCCACCCGCTCGCGCTCCGCCGAGGCGCGCGCGTTCGAGTCGGGTCGCACGTGGAAGCCGATGATGATGGCACCCGACGCTTTGGCCAGCAGCACGTCGGAGTCGGTGATCGCGCCGACGCCGCGATGCACGATCTCCACTTTCACTTCGCTGGTCGAGAGCTGCGACAGCGCGTCGGCCAGCGCTTCGGCCGGGCCGCCCTGGTCCGCCTTGATGATCAACCGCAGCGACGCCGCGCCGCCTTCGGCGCGCTCCGCCATAAAGTCTTCGAGCGTCTTGACGCGCCCGCTGCGGCGGTGCTGCGCCTCGCGCTCGAGCCGCTGGCGCCGCTGCGCGATCTCGCGCGCCGCGGAGGCGTCTTCCGTGACGGTGAACTTGTCGCCCGCTTCGGGCACGCCCTCGAAGCCCAGGATCTGCACCGGGATCGACGGCCCGGCGACCGGCGACGTGGCGCCGCGCTCGTCGAACAGCGCGCGTACCCGCCCCGAGTACATGCCGCAGATGAAGTCGTCGCCGACTTTGAGGGTGCCGCTCTGCACGAGGATGGTCGCGACCGGACCCTTGCCCGGGTCGAGCGTCGCCTCGAGCACCGTGCCGGCCGCGGGCCGGTCGGGATTCGCCTTGAGGTCGAGCAGCTCGGCCTGCAGAAGGATCTGATCGAGCAGCTGGTCGATGCCCGTGCCCTTCTTGGCGGAGATCGGCGTCGCGAGAACTTGGCCACCGAACTCCTCGAGCACCACGCCGTGCGCCAGCAGGTCCTGCTTCACTTTCTGCACGTTGGCGCTGGGCAGGTCGATCTTGTTGATGGCGACGACGAGCGGCACGCCCGCGTTCTTGGCGTGCGAGATCGCCTCGATGGTCTGGGGCATGATCGCGTCGTCCGCGGCCACCACCAGCACCACGATGTCCGTCACCTGCGCGCCGCGCGCGCGCATCGCGGTGAACGCCTCGTGGCCCGGCGTGTCGAGGAACGTGATCTGGCGCCCGTCCTTGAGCGTCACCAGATACGCGCCGATGTGCTGCGTGATGCCGCCGGCTTCGCCCGCCACCACGTTCGCCTTGCGGATATAGTCGAGCAGCGACGTCTTGCCGTGGTCGACGTGACCCATGACGGTGACCACCGGCGGGCGCGGCTTCAGGTTCTCGGGCGCCTCGGGCGGCTCTTCGGTGCCGACGGCCGCCTGGTCGTAGCCTTCCTCGCGCACGGCCTGGAAGCTGAACGCCGAAGCGATCAGCTCGATCATGTCGAAATCGAGGCGCTGGTTGATCGTCACCATCTGCCCCAGCTCCTTGAAGGCGAACGTGACGATCTGCGTGGGCGGCACTTTGAGGATGTTGGCGAGCTCGCTGACCGTGATGAACTCGTTCACGCGGACCAGCGTCTTCTCGCGCTCCTTCTCCTCGCGCCGTTTCTCGTCCTGGATGTCGCGGAAACTCGGGCCTTCCTCGCGGCGGTGGCCGCCCTTGCGGGCGATCGGGCCTTTGATCGAGGCGAGCGTGCGCGAAATGTTCTGCGCCACGGCTTCCTGATCGACCGACTTCTTGCCCTTCTTGCGCTTCTTGCCCTTGTCGCGACGGCGCTCTTCGAGATCGATCGAGCCCGGCGCGGCCGACGCCACGGGGCGCGGCGGCACCGACGAGCTGGGCACGCCGCTCGCCACGGGACGCGGGCGCACCGGCAGGGGCCGGGGCGGCGCGCCAGGCGTCACCGGCGGCGCCAGCGGCGCGGCCGACGGCGGCCCGCTCGGCGCATCGGCGGTCGCCGTGCCGGCCTCGGATGCCGTGGCCCGCGAGTCCGACGGCGCGGGAATGTCCTTGAACAGCGCGGCAGCGCGCTCTTCCAGCGACGGCTGGGGGCGCGCTGCTTCCTCCGCGAGCGACGCTTCGAGCGCCTGGGTGGCCTTCAGCTCGCGCTCGGCTTCGAGCGCCGCCGCCGTGGCCTGGGCTTCGGCGTCCGCCGCCGCCACGTCCGCCGCAGTGCGGCGACGCCGCGTGGGCCGACCTTCCGGCTCCACCGCCACAGGCACCTCGGCCGCGACCTTGGCACCGCGCCGCCGTTTGGGCGCCGCGGCCGGCTCTTTCGACTTGCGCTTCTCGCGCTCCCAGCGGGCGCGCATCAGCGCCACCTGCTCGTCCTTCAAGGGCGACAGGTGACTGCGCACGAAAATGTCCAGCTCCTTCAGCATCCCCATCAGCTGCTCGCTGGAGATGCCGAACTCCGCCGCCAGATCATGAATCCGCGTTGTTGCCACTCACACTCCTCCAGAAGCCGCCAACACGCCTCGCGCCAATGCGCCGTCGGTCACGCCCACGGCCTGCACCGGCGGCCGACCCAACGCCTGCCCCAACCGCTCCGCCGCCGGACCCACGAGCAGCGGGATGCCCCGCCCCCGCGCCGACCGCGCGACCTTGTCCTCGGTGCGCGGGCTCGCGTCCGCCGCGACCACCACGCAATGCACCGTGCCCCGTTGCAGCGCGGCCCGCACGCCGCTCACTCCGATCACGACCGTTTGCGCCCGCAGCCCCAAGCCGAGCAGCCGCAGCGCCTTCTCGGTCACGTGCTCTCGGCCGCCGGGGCCTCACCCTCGGCCGCCGGTGCTTCGGGCTGCGCCTCAGCCTCAGCCTCAGCCTCAGCCTCAGCCTCAGCCTCAGCCTCAGCCTCGGCCTCATGCTCGACTTCTTCGTCACCGTCCTCGGTGAGCTCGTTGAGGAAGGCGTTCAGCTTCTCCGCCAACTCGGGCGCCATGCCCTCGATCTTGGCGATGTCGTCGGGATCGAGGTCGATGATGTCCTGCAGCGTGCGCTTGCCTGCCGTCGCCAGGACCGCCAGCACGTCGGCCGGGAAGTCCTTCAACTCGGTGAGCGCAACCTTGACCGCCTTCTCCTCATCGGGCGGCAACGGCGCGAACAGCGGGCCCTCGCCCCCACGCTCCAGCCATTCGCGGCTCGAGTAGAGGTCGATCTTCCAGCCGGTGAGCTCCGAGGCGAGCCGCACGTTCTGGCCGTTGCGGCCGATGGCGAGCGACAGCTGATCCTCGTCCACGATCGCCTGGATCGTCTTGGCGTCGGGATCGGAGAAGACGCGCGCCACCCGCGCCGGCGCCAGCGCCAGCTTGGCGAAACGCTCGGGATCGGGCGACCACGGCACGATGTCGATGCGCTCGCCCGACAGCTCGTTCACCACGGCCTGGACGCGTGAGCCCTTGAGACCCACGCAGGCGCCCACCGGATCGATCGAGTCGTCGCGGCTCGCCACCGCGATCTTGGTACGGCTGCCCGCTTCACGGGCCGTGGCCCGGATATCCACGATGCCCTGCTGGATCTCCGGCACCTCGAGCTTGAACAACGCCTTGACGAACAGCGGATCGGCCCGCGACAGCACCAGGCGCGGCCCCTTTGGCGTCTCCTCGATGCGCTTCAGTACGGCGCGGATCGAATCGCCCTGGTGGAAGTGCTCGCGGTGGTTCTGATCGCGATACGGGATGATCGCTTCCGCTTCGCGGAACTTGTTGAGCATCACCACGATCTTGCCGCGCTCGATCTGCTGTACCTCGCCCGTCAGGAGGTCGCCGACCTTATCGGTGAACTCCTCGCGGATGCGGGAGCGCTCGCCCTCGCGCACGCGCTGGATGATGCGCTGTTTGGCCGCCTGCACCGCCGTGCGCCCGAAGGTCTCGAACGGCACTTCTTCTTCGAGCACGTCGCCCGGCTGGAAGCTGGGATCCTCGAACCGCGCCTCCTCGAGCGACACCTGGGAGCCGGGGTCCTCCACGGCCTCGATCACGGTGCGCAGGATCACGACGCGGATGGTCCCCTTCATTTCGTCGATCGCAATCTCCGACCGCACGTTGGGGCCGTACTTCTTCACGAGGGCGGCGTGAATGCCGTCCTTCAGCAGCTCCAGCAGCTCACCGCGCTCGAGCTGCTTCGCGGTGGTCAATTCCTTCAGCGCCGTCACGACTTCAGCGGCAATGGCCATACGATGTCCTTCTTCCGTTGTTCGTTATTCCGTTATCCGGTCCGCCGCTACCAGTCCACCGCCAGCCGCGCGTCGCGGATGTCCGCCAAAGGCACCGGCCGAGGCGGCTGGGGGCCCGGCTCCACCACTTCCAGCACCACGGTTTGGTCGTCCGGGACGCTGACGATGCGGGCTCGCACGCGCCCCAGCCCCTCCAGCCGCGCGTGGACGTCCCGCCCCACGAACCGCACCCAATGGCGGTGCCAGCGCAGCGCCCGCTCCATGCCGGGGCTCGACACCTCGAGCACATAGCGGTCGCCCAAGGTGTGCTCCGCGTCGAGCCACGCTTCGAGCGTCCGGCTCGCCAGGGCGCAGTCGTCCACACTCACCCCCCGCGGCGGATCCTGCGCCGGCCAGTCGATGCGGACTTGGACGAGCGGACGGCCCGACGTTCCACCGATGCGGAGGTCGGCCAGATCGAGCCCCAGCGCTTCCAGCCGGACCCGGAACGACTCAACGAGGGTGTCGGAGAGCATGCAAAAAAAAGCGCGGGCCGAACTTCGCCCGCTGCAGAACGGAATGTATCCGAGGGACACTATATGTCAAGGCGCGCGGCCGAGATACGCGATCATGCGCCCGCCGTTCCCTTTCGACCCACGGTGTGAATGAAAGCCCGCGTCGTGCGCCGTACAGAAGGGCGAGACGCTCACCTGTTTGACGCCCAGCGCCGCGGCCTGCCGGGCGAGCACGGCGCGAATGTCGACGTGCGTCTTACCGCTGACCGGTGGTTGACCCAGCGCCTCAGCGACTTCAGAACCTACTTCATAGCACGCACCGCAAATCGCTACGCCACAATGCATTACGATATCGGAGACATCGGAGCCAGCGCGCTCGACAAGCAGGGCCACTCCGGTCTCGAGAATCCGCGCCGCGGTGCCGCGCCAACCGGCGTGCAGCAATGCGATGGCCCCGCGCGTGGGATCGGCCAGGTACACCGGTGTGCAGTCGGCGACGGAGATCGTGAGCAGCACACCCGGCTGAGCGGTCGCGTGACCGTCCGTGGCATCCACGATGAGCCAGCCTTCGGGGAGCGCATCATGCCAGCGAACCACCCGCCCGTGGACCTGGCGGCCGAAAACCGTCGCCGGGAACGCTGGTTGGAATTCCTGCCGCAGAGCGGCCCATTGGTCGGGCACGCCGGGGCCGGGGCTATAACCACCAACTGCCATGGTAATCCCGGCGGTGAGGCCATAGCGCGCAGCCCAGTCCAGCTCGAGACGGGGAATGCCCTTAGCGCTTGTCGGACTTGCCGCCATCCACCCGCTCGATTTTCGCCCCCAGCGCGCGCAGCCGCTCGTCGATGCGCTCGTAGCCGCGCTCGATCTGGCCGATGTTGTGGATCTCGGAATCGCCCTGGGCGGCGAGCGCCGCCAGCAGCATCGCCATGCCGGCACGGATGTCGGGGCTCTCCACCACCCCGCCGCGCAGCGGCGACGGGCCCGCGATCACGGCGCGGTGGGGATCGCACAGCACGATGCGCGCGCCCATGCCGATCAGCTTGTCGACGAAAAACAGCCGCGACTCGAACAGCTTCTCGAAGACCAGCAGCAGTCCTTCGCACTGCGTCGCCGCCACGATGGCGATGGACATCAGGTCCGCGGGGAACGCCGGCCACGGGCCGTCTTCCAACTTGGGCACATGACCGCCCAGATCGGGGCGGATGCGGCGCTCCTGGTCGGCGTCGATGATGAGCTGATCGCCGTCGAGCCGCGGCCGCACCCCGAGGCGGTCGAACGCGAACAATGAGGCGCGGAGGTCGTCGCCCCGCACGCCCGCGATGGTGACGGCGCTGTTGGTGACGACGGCGAGCCCGATGAACGAGCCCACTTCGATGTGGTCGGGGCCGATCGCGTAGGCCGCGGCCGTGAGCGGCTTGCCGCCGCGGATGGTCAGCGCGTTGGTACCGATGCCCTCGATGTCGGCGCCCATGGCGACGAGAAACCGGGCCAGGTCCTGCACATGGGGCTCCGACGCGGCGTTGCGCAGCACGGTGGTCCCGCGGGCCGCCGTGGCCGCCATCAGGGCGTTTTCCGTGCCGGTGACACTCGGCTCATCGAGGAAAATATCGGCGCCGCTCAGGTGCTTGGCTTCGACCTTGTACTCCTCGCCCACCGTCACCTCGGCGCCGAGTTGCTCCAGCGCGAGGAAATGCGTGTCCACGCGGCGGCGCCCGATCACGTCGCCGCCGGGCGGCGGCAGGGTCACCTTGCCGAAGCGCGCCAGCATCGGGCCGGCGAGCAGAATCGACGCCCGGATGCGCGCCGAGAGCACCGGGTCGACCGCGCGCAGCTCGGCCGACGCCGTGTCGACCGCGACCGCGTTGGGCCCGGTCCACTGGGCGTCGGCGCCGAGGTGGCGCAGCAGGTCGAGCATGGTCTCGACGTCGCGAATGCGGGGGACATTGTCGATGCGGCAGACGCCGCCCGTGAGCAGCGTGGCGGCGAGGATGGGGAGCGCCGCGTTCTTGTTTCCAGCCGGGCGGATCGTGCCTTTCAGCGGACGACCGCCCGTGACGCAGAACATCGCAGCCATAGGTGGCGCAAGCTACGGCGCGGCTTGCTTTCGCGTCAAGCGTTCTCGAACTTTCGCGCTCGTGCAACCAGCCCTGTCGTTCACGATCGTCGCCGCCGCCGGCGTGGCCGCGCTCGCCGCACCGCGCTGGCGCCCGCCGGCCCGTGTATTCGCGCGGCTCGGCGAACCCGGCATTCTCATCCCGTTGGCGCTCGGTGCTCTGCTCGGACCCGTCCTGCACGTGGTCGACGCCAGCGTCTTGCACACCCTGGCGCCCGTCGCCGTGATCGCCGCCGGATGGGCCGGTGCCACCGCCGGCGCCCGCGGTGAGTGGGCGGCGCTCGCCCGCTCCCCGCTGGGCCAGCTCGGTGTCGCCGTGGCGCGCTGGACGGCGGTGGCCGTGGTGACCACCGCGATCGTCTGGCTCGCCGTACGGCGCCTCGCGCCGCTCGCGAGCCTCTGGGTCCCGCTCGCCGCCGCCGCGGGCACGCTCGCCGCGGCCGCCGCAGGGGATCGTCGCGACGGCACGTCCACGGCGGAACGCGGCATGGCCGCCGGGATGACGGTCGTCGCCGTGGCACTGCTCGCCGTGTTCTTCCACCCGCGACAGACCGTGGGCGGCGCGAGCGTGGGCTGGCATTACTGGCTGGTCATGACGCCCACGCTGGGGGCGGTGTTCGGCCTCGCGGCCGTCGGGGGCGCGCGCATCGCCGACAAGCTGCCCCTGCCGCGCGGCCTCGCGGACCTGGGATTGCTGGTGCTTGCCGCGGGCGTCGGCGCTGCCACCACCGTGTCGCCCTTCGTGGTGTGCGGCCTCGCGGCCGGCGCCGCCATGAGCGCGGCGCCCGATTCGCCGCTGCGTGCGACGCTGGCGACGCACGCGCCCGTGTGGCGTTCTATTCTGGCGCTGTGCGCGGGCCTCTGGCTCACTGTCCCGAGCGTCTGGCTCCTGGCACCGGCGGCGGCCATCGCACTGCTCCGCTTAGTCGTCCCCGTGGGCGCCTTCGACGTCGTGGCACTGGGCGTGGGCCTCAACGCGGCGCTGCTCGGTCCCGGCGGGACCGCCCTTCTGGGGACGGTGGCGCTGGCCCTTCCCCTCACGAGCCTTGCTTCGCGCCGCGCCCCTGTTGAGGTTGCGGCATGATTCCCACGTGGGCCGCCGTGGTCAGCGCGGTTTCTCTCGCCGTGATCGCAGTCGCGGCGCTCGCCGTCGCCGCGGGAATCCTCGCCGCCCAACGGCAGTTCGCCCGCCTCCTGAGCACGCTCGAATCGCACGCCGGACCGGCCCTGCAGGACGTGCAGCGCCTGGTCGCGTCGATTAGAACCGAAGCCGAGAACATCACCGGCACCTCGAAGGATCTGCGGATCCGCATCGTGCACGCCGCCGACGCCGCCCAGGCACGCCTCACCGAGCTGGACGCTCTGCTGGATGTGATCCAGGACGAAGTCGAAGACGCGACCGTGGACTTCGCCGCCACGGTCCGCACCATCCGCCGCGGGGCGTCGGTGCTGTCGTTGGGCGAGCTGTTGTTGCCCAGCCGGCGCAAGAAGCGGAAGAAGAAGTGAGATTCTGGGTCGCGGGGGTGGTGGCGGCCCTCCTCCTGCTCGTGCTGCTCCCCGGCACCGCGCACGCATGGACGCCGGGCACGCACATCTACCTGGGCGAGTCGGTGCTGGCCAACCTCGATCAACTCCCCGCCGCCGTCGCCGATCTGCTGCGCAGCTACCCCTTCGATTTCCTCTACGGCAACATCGCGGCGGACACGTCGATGGCGAAGAAGTACGCGCCGGTGGGACGGCACTGCCACGCCTGGCATGTGGGCCAGGAAATCTTCGACCTGGCACACACCGAGGCGCTGCGCTCATTCGGCCTGGGATATCTCTCGCACCTCGCCGCCGACACGGTGGCGCACAACTACTTCGTGCCGCGCCAGCTGGTGTTGACGTCCTCCACGGCGGCGCTGGGGCACAGCTATTGGGAGAGCCGGTTCGAGACGCATCTGGGCGACGCCTACGCCAAGACCGCCAAGGAAGTGATCCTCAAGGACCACGCGCCCAGCGATGCGCACCTCGATCAGATCCTCTCACCGACGTTGTTCAGCCACGGCATCAACCGGCGGCTGTTCCGGGGCATGGTGCATCTCACCGAGAGCCAAAGCTGGCAGTTCGCGTTCCAGCTGATCCTCGAAAGCACGCGCTGGGATCTGCCGAATGAAGACGTCGAGAGCCACATGGCGGTGGCGTTCGAGTATGTGATGGAGCTGCTGGGCGAGAAGGATGCGGCGGCGGGCGCTGCGCGAGGGCGGCCGCGTGGAACCAGAACGGGTGGCGGAGGCGGCGGAGCAACACTTCGGGCTGCCGACGCCCTCGCTCGCGTTCTGGCGCGAATCGAAAGCGCAGCGGCCGTGGCGGCGGAGCGTGTCCTAACCCGCCAGTTTTTCCTCCAGCAGTTTCTGCGTCACTTTCGGATCGGCCTTCCCCTTCGACGCCTTCATTACCTGGCCGATGAAGAACGCCATCAACTTCGTCTCACCGCCCTTGTAGCGGGTGACCTCGCCGGCGCTCGTGCGACTCCGCCAGCGCGCGCGGGTCGCCGCCGCCGCGGTTGGCGAGCTCCGCGAAGACACGCTTCGCCGCCTGACCCGAAACGGTGCCGCCCTTCACCAGGCCGATGAGCTGCGCCAGCGACGTGGCCGGCACGCGCAACGCGTCGGCGTGATCCTTCGCGTCGGCCAGCACCTCGCCCATCACCCAGTTCGCCGCGGCCTTGGCCTCGGCGCCCGCGTGCACCACGCCCTCGTAGTAGTCGGCGACGGCGCGGCTGGCGGTGAGCACCGCGGCGTCCTGCTGCGGCAGCCCGTGCTGCGCCACGAAGCGCTCGCGCTTGGCGGACGGCAGCTCCGGCAGCATCTGCCGCTGCTCGTCCAGCCATTCGGACTTCACGACGAGCGGCGGCAGATCGGGATCCGGGAAGTAGCGGTAGTCGTGGCTTTCCTCTTTCGAGCGCTGCGCCCGCACCGTGTTCGCCTTGGAGTCGTACAGCATCGTCTGTTGCTGGACGGTGCCGCCGGACTCGAGCAGCGCGATCTGGCGGTCGCGCTCCAGACCCAACGCTTTCTCCACGAAGGAGAAGGCGTTGATGTTCTTCACCTCGGTCTTGGTGCCGAGGGCGGTGTCTCCGGTGCGCCGGACCGAGACGTTCGCGTCGACGCGCAGGCTGCCTTTCTCCATGTCGCAGTCGGACACCCCGATGTACTCGAGCACCTGCTTGAGGGTGAGCAAGTACGCGCGCGCTTCCGCCGGTGAGCGGAAATCCGGGCCCGTGACGATCTCGGCCAGCGGCACGCCGGCGCGGTTCAAGTCAACCGCCGTGAATTTGGCGAAACGGTCGTGCAGCGACTTGCCGGCGTCCTCTTCGACGTGCAGCCGCACGATGGTCGCCGTCACGACCCCACGATCCGGCGAGAAGAACGACAGCTGCCCGCCGGTGGCGAGCGGCTGCTCGTACTGCGAGATCTGGTAACCCTTGGGCAGGTCGGGATAGAAGTAATTCTTGCGGGCGAAGACGCTCTTGGTGTGCACCGTGCAGTTGAGCGCCAGCGCCGCCCGCACGGCGAGCTTGATCGCCTGCTCGTTGGGCACCGGCAGCGCGCCGGGCAGGCCGAGACAGACCGGACAGACGTTGGTGTTGGGCTTGGCGCCGAAGACGGTCGAGCAGCCGCAGAACATCTTCGACGCCGTGCTGAGCTGCACGTGGGTCTCCAGCCCGATGACCGTCTCCCACCCGCCCCCGCCCCCCGCGGCCATCACGCCTCCTCGGTGGCGGGCACCACGCGCTCCAACGCGTAGGCCGCCTCGAGCATTTCGTCTTCGAGGAACGCCTGGCCGATGAACTGCCCGCCCACCGGCAGCCCTTTCACACGGCCGATCGGCAGCGACATCGCGGGCAGCCCCGCGAGGTTCGCCGTGCACACGAAGCTGTCGGACAGGTACATCGCCACCGGATCGGCGAGCTTTTCGCCCGCCTTGAACGCCGTCGTGGGCGTGGTGGGCGTGAACAGCAGGTCCACACCGCGATCGAAGGCGTTGCGAAAGTCCTGCGCGATCAGCGCCCGCGCCTGCTGCGCTTTGCGGTAGTACGCGTCGTAGTAGCCCGACGACAACACATACGTCCCGACCAGGATGCGGCGGCGTACCTCGGCCCCGAATCCTTCGCCCCGGGTGTTGCGATACAACGACCGCACGTCGGCCGCGTCGTCCGAGCGGGCGCCGTAGCGGACGCCGTCGTAGCGCGCCAGGTTGGACGACGCCTCAGCCGGGGCAACGATGTAGTACGCGGGCACCGCATACGAGGTATGCGGTAACGACACCTCGCGCACCGCGGCACCCAGGTCCTTGAGCAACCGGATGGCCCGGTCACACGCGCGGCGCACACCGGGGTCGAGGTCCGACGGGAAATACTCCTTGGGAATGCCGATCACGAACCCGCTGAGGCTCTCCGGCACGATCGGCAGGCGCAGCGGGTCGCGCTCATCGCACGTGGCATCGCGCTGATCCCGACCCGAAATCACCGACAGGACGCGCCCCGCGTCGTGCACGCTGCGGCCGAACACGCCGATCTGGTCGAGCGAGGAGCCGAAGGCCACGAGGCCGTAGCGCGACACCCGCCCGTACGTCGGCTTGATGCCCACGACGCCGCAGAACGAGGCCGGCTGGCGGACCGATCCGCCCGTCTCCGAGCCGAGGCCGGCGGGCACCGCGCCCGCGGCGACCAGGGCCGCCGAGCCGCCGGAGGAGCCGCCGGGCACGCGCGTCTTGTCGAGCGGATGCACGCTGCGGCCGTAGGCCGAGTGCTCGGTCGAAGAGCCCATGGCGAACTCGTCGCAGTTGCTCTTGCCCGCGATCAGCGCGCCCGCGGCGCGCAGCCGCGCGACGGCGGTGGCGTCGTACGGCGCGCGCCACCCCTCGAGGACCTTGGAGCCGCAGGTCGTGGTGAAATCGAGCGTGCAGATATTGTCCTTCACCACCACCGGCATGCCGTACAGCACGCCCGACGGGTGCGCGGCCTGCGCCTGCTGGAGCAGCGACTTGCGCAGCTCGGTGGTCGGCGTGAGCAGCCCATGCAGGCGCTTCACCTTGGTGAGGCGCTCGACGGTGGCCCGCGCGGTCGCGACCGCTTCGGCGACGGTGGTCACTCCTCGTCCGCCGCGCCGTTGCCGTGCTCGAACTGCTCGAGCTTGGGCACCAGGAAGTACCCTTCCTTGAAAGCGGGCGCCATGTCGGCCGGGGGGCGCGCCAGCGGGATGGGCTTCACTTCGTCGGGGCGGAAGCGGGCGGCGTCGGGGCCCGCGAGAAACGGCTTCACGGTCTCGCCGGCCGGCAGCTGGTTCAGCTGCGCCACATAGTCGATGATGCGCGACATCTGCTCGACCAACGCCGGCAGCTGCTCTTCGTCGACGTGGAGCTCCGCCAGCTGCGCGATGCGGAGCACTTCGTCACGCGTCACACTCATGCGCTTTCATTCTCCCAGTCGCGCTCCAGGCCCGCATAGGCCACGAGCAGCTGTTTCGTTCCCACGTCGCCGTCGTCGAACGTCACCGTGACCTTGAGCTCGCGTCCCCGCCCCGTCACCGCGGTCACCACGCCCACGCCGAACTTGCGGTGCCGGACCCGCTCCCCCTTCACGTATCGCGGCCGGTCCTGCGACACATCCTCGACCGGCTCCTCTTCCACGCGGAAGCGCGGCGTGGGCCGGCCGCCGCGGCCGCGCCGCTCGGGACGATCCCAGAACGGCGTGGTGCTGCGCTCCTCCACGGCACCCGGGGGCAGCGCTTCGAGGAAACGGGACGGCTCGGCGAGCTCGAGGCGCCCACCGCGATAGCGCGTCCGCGCCCAAGAGAGATACAACCGTTCGCGCGCGCGCGTGAGACCCACGTAACACAACCGGCGTTCCTCTTCCAACCCGCCCGGCTGGCCCGCCGACCGCGCGAGCGGAAATAATCCGTCCTCGAGCCCCGCCAGCGCCACCACCGACCACTCGAGCCCCTTCGCCATATGCATCGTCATCAGCGTGACGCCGGGGCCGGCCGCCGCCTCGTCGGTGGGCGTGAGCAACGCCGCCTGCGTGAGGTAGCGCTCGAGTGCAGTCCCTCCACCAACCTCCACTCCCTCCACCACCTCCACGTCGTCGTCCCCGGTGGCGTCCTGCACCTCGGCCCATTCGGCGGCGCCCGCGATGAGCTCGCGGACGTTTTCCAGGCGCTCCACGCCTTCCGAGCCCTCCTCGGCGAGGTACTGCTCGTACCCCGTGACCGCCAGCACCTGCTCCAGCACCATGGCCGGGTCGGCCGCGCCCGCGGCCTGCCGCAGGCGATCCACCAGGTCGGCCACGCCCCGGAACGCTTCGCGCACGTTGGGCCGCAGCTCGGGAATGCGCTCGGCGTTCCGGGCGGTCTCGAGCAGCGGTTGCGCCCAGCGCGTGCCGTACTGCCCCAGCAGCTGCACGGACGCATCGCCGATGCCGCGCCGCGGCACATTGACGACGCGCAGGAACGCTTCGTCATCGGCGGGATTGGCGATGATCCGCAGGTAGGCGAGGAGATCCTTCACTTCGCGCCGCTCGTAGAAGCTCACCGCGCCCACGATGCGGTACGGAATGCCGCGAAACCGGAACGCCTCTTCCAGCGGCCGCGACTGCGCGTTGGTGCGGTACAGAATCGCCATTCCTTCATAAGGAAGGTCCGTATCCGCCGCCAGCCGGGCCAACTCGGTGGCGAGCCACTGCGCTTCGTCGCGCTCGTCGGCGGCGGTGAGCAGGATGGCGCGCTCGCCACCTTTCTTGGCCGTGAACAGCGTCTTGCCCAGGCGCCCGGCGTTCTCCGCGATTACCGCGTTGGCGAGATCGAGGATCACCTGCGTGGAGCGGTAGTTCTGCTCCAGTTTCACGAGCGTGGTGCCCGGGAAGTCGTCCTGAAACGCCAGCATGTGCCGCACGTCGGCGCCGCGCCAGCCGTAGATCGCCTGATCGTCGTCGCCCACGACGCAGAAGTTTTTGTGCTCGGCGGCGAGCGACTTCACGAGCTGGTATTGCGCGACGTTGGTGTCCTGGAACTCGTCCACCAGCACGTGATCGAAGCGACGGCGCCAGTACGCGAGGCGCTCGGGATGCTGCGCGAACAGCGTTAACGGGTGCAGCAGCAGATCGTCGAAGTCCATCGCATTGGCCTGCTGCAGCGCCGCCGCCAGCGCGCGATAGATCTCGGCCGTGACCTGGGCGAGCGGGCTGTCCGCGTCGGCGGCGAAACCGTCGGGCGTCACCATCCGGTTCTTGGCGCCCGAGATGAGCGAATGCACCGCGCGCGGCGGATAGGCCTTGGGCGAATGACCCCGCGCCTCGAGCAAGCGCTTGATCAGCGCCTGCGAGTCGTCCTCGTCGTAGATCGAGTAGTTGGGCCCGAAGCCGAGCAGCGGCGCCTCGCGGCGCAACAGCCGGGCGTCGAGCGAATGGAACGTCCCGATCCACAGGCCCGCGGGCTCGGCGCCGAGCAGCGTGGCGACGCGGCCGCGCATCTCGCCCGCCGCCTTGTTCGTGAACGTCACCGCGAAGATGCGCTCGGGTCGCACGCCGCGGTGTTTGATCAGATGGGCGATCCGCGCGGTGAGCACGCGGGTCTTGCCCGAGCCCGCGCCCGCGAGCACGAGCAGCGGGCCGCCCGGATGCTCCACCGCCGCGCGCTGCGCGTCGTTGAGGGCCAGCGTCATGAGACCGGCGCGAGCGGCAGCTCGACCACGAAGACACTGCCCCGGCCGCCCGAGCCCGGGGCGTAGCTCAGCCGGCCGCCGTGCTGCTGCTCCACGATGCGACGCGCCAGCGCCAGGCCGATGCCCCAGCCGCCCGGTTTGGTGGACACGCCGGGCTGGAACAGGCGGCGGCGCACGTCGGCGGGCACGCCGGGGCCGTCGTCGGTGACGCTCACGCGCACCTTGGCGCCGTACGGCTCCACGCGCACCGCCACGCGCCCGCCCTGCCCCGAGAGCGCATCGATCGCATTTTTCACGAGGGCTTCGAGCGCCCACTCGAGCAGCACGGGGTCGCCCAGCGTGTTGGGGCCGGGGCCCGAGGCCGCGAGATTGAGCGCTACGGGGCTGGCGAGCGTCGGCAGGCGCGGCCGGAAGTATTCGACGACCCGTTCGGCGACCGAGCCGATGCCCACGGGCTCGCGGCGCGCCGGCCGTCCGGTCCGTTCGAACCGCTTGGCGACCCGCTCCAGCCGCTCGGTGTCGGCCTCGAGGTGGCGCACGAGATCGGCGCCCGCCACGCCCTGCTCGCGCAGATACGCGATCCAGCCTGTGAGACTCATCAAGGGCGTGCCGAGCTGGTGCGCCGACTCCCGCGCCATGGCCACCCACAGCCGGTCGCCCTCGGCCGCCATGCGCCAGCGGTACGCCCACACGGCGAGCAGCACGAGACAGAGCAGCACGCCGCCTTCGAGCGCCGCGAGCAGGGTGAAGCGGCGGGCGACGGGCAGCGACCCGTAATGAATGGTGCCGACGCCCGGCTGGACCAGCGGCGCGTTGACGCGATCGAGCGAGGCGACCCAGGCGTGCATCGTGGTGGAGTCGGCGCTGTCGCCGAACGGCGCGTTGGCCGTGGCGGTCACGCGGCCGGACGTGTCCGTCACGGCGATGGGGACGCCGAGCGCGCGGACCTGGCCGGCGAGATCGAGCAGGGCGGCGGCCGCGGCGTCGGGGCGCGGGTCGTTGAGCCCGGCGAACACCCGACCCAGCAGGCGCGTGGTGTCGCGCGCATCATCGCGGAGATGGCGCGCCACGACCCAGGCGTAACCGACCGACAGGCCGCCGAAGGCGAGTGCCAGGCCGACGACGGCGATGGGCCCGGCGCGCCGCAGCGACTCGCTACGCACCGGCGGCCGCGGGCGGGGCGGGCGGCGCGAGCCGCTCGACGCCCACGTACGGCACGAGCGCGGGCGGAACGGTCACCGACCCGTCCGGCTGCTGCCGGGTCTCGAGCAGTGCGGCGATGGTGCGTGGCAACGCCACGCCGGAGGCGTTGAGCGTGTGCACGAACTCCGGCTTCTCGCCGGCTTTCGGCCGGAAGCGGATGCCGGCGCGGCGCGCCTGGAAATCCGTGAACGTGCTGGCGCTCGACACTTCGAGCCACTGCCCCGCCCCCGGCGCCCAGACTTCCAGATCGTACGTCTTGGCGCTCGCGAAGCCCGTGTCGCCGGCCGCGAGCAGCACCACGCGGTACGGCAGCTCGAGGCGCTGCAGCACCGCCTCGGCGTGGGCGGTGAGCCGTTCGTGCTCGGCGGCATCGTCGGCGGGCCGCACCAGCCGCACCAGCTCGACCTTGTCGAATTGATGCACGCGCAACAAACCGCGCGTGTCCTTGCCGTGCGCCCCCGCCTCGCGCCGGAAGCAGGGCGAGTAGGCGCAGTAGGCCAGCGGCAGGCGCGCGCCGTCGAGGATCTCGTCGCGGTGGATGTTGGTGACGGGCACTTCGGCCGTGGGAATGAGAAACAAGTCGTCGGGCGCCGTCTTGTACGCGTCGTCTTCGAACTTCGGCACCTGGCCCGTGCCCTGCATCGCCTCGCGCTTCACGAGGAACGGCGGCGCGACCTCGACGTACCCGTGCTCGCGCGTGTGCAAATCGAGCATGAAGTTGATCAGCCCGCGCACCAGACGCGCGCCGGGGCCCACGAACAGGGGGAAGCCCGAGCCCGACAGTTTGGCGCCGCGCGCCGGGTCGAACAGTCCCAGCCGCTCGCCCAGCACCCAGTGCGGTTGGAGACTCGCGTCTTGCGGCCGCGGCGTGCCCCAGCTGCGGACGACCTTGTTCTGCGCGGCGTCACCGTCGGGCAGCTCGGGCAGCGGCGGGTTGGGCACGAACAAGGCCTTGGCATCGAGCACCGATTCGATGTTGCGCTGCTCGCTCTCGAGCTGCGTGATGCGCAGGCCCAGTTGTTTGCGTTGCTCGACGACGTCGGCGGGGAGTTTGCCGTGTTGCTTGACGAGCGCGGCGTCGGCTTTAGCGCCGTCGTTGCGCTCGGACTTGAACTGGTCGAGCTGCGCCGTGAGGGCGCGGCGCTTCATGTCGAGGGCTTCGAGTTCGTCGAGCAGCCGGGTGAGCCCGGCGTCGCCGCGGCGCCCCAGGGCGGCGCGTACCTGGCCGGGGGCGGAGCGCAGCAGCTTGAGATCGATCACGTCACGAGTGCGGCACGCCGGGTTGGAGGCTGCGATAGCCGCAGTTCGCGTTCACCAGGATCTCGAAGTCGACGCGGCGCTGCACCGAATCGTAGGCGAGCACCTTCAGTTTGGCATAAAAGAAAATCGACGCGCCGAGCGAGCACCCCGGCCGCGAGCGCACCACCGCGACGGTGCCGGTGTCGAAGACGAACGCGCTGTCCGATGTGAATCCCGAAGTCGGCGGCGTCCGGATCGCCTCGAACGTCGCGCCGGTGCGATGCAAACCCGATCCGATGCCGAGGCCGAGCGCGCCCGTCGGCAGGAACACCAGGCGGCCCAGCGTGTCGACGTTGAAAGCGAAGTCGAGGTCGGACGAGCGGTCGGTACGGATCACGCCCTTGTTGATGCCCTTGTTGGCGAGCTTGTAGCCCGACGGCAGCGACAGCGCGGTGCCGTCCAGCGCCCACAGCGAGACCGTGTCGACGATGTTCTCGTCGGATGCCTGGGGCAGACCGAGCGTATCGGTGCACGCGGCGACGAACACAGCGATGCCGCAGGTAGCGGCCAGCAGTCCGAGGCGAGGGCGCGAGGAAGTCATCGGTGGGGGAAGATAGAGGGCCGCGTCGGAGTGGGTCAACCCACGGCCAGTTCTTGACTTCGCCTGTGCCGCGGTCTAGGTTGGCCTTCCCCATGGCGACGATCCGCGACGTAGTGGAAGCGCTCAACCGGCGTGCCGGTGTCGACGCCGTCGTGGTGGTCGGGCGCGACGGGCTCGCGATCGATTCCCGTGTCCGCGACGGCGTAGACGGCGAAAACGTCGCCGCCCTGCTCCCCTCAGTCATCAACGGTATGGCGCAGCTCGGCAGCGCCGGCGGCCGCGGCGATTTCGGCACGGCCGTGCTGGAATTCGGCCAGGGGGTCGCCGTCGTCGCGGTTCTCAACGCCGACGCCTTGCTGGTCGTCCTCGTCCAACCCGACACCAACGTGGGCGGGTTGCTGTTCGATCTGCGCCGGCACCGGTCGGCGATCGCCGGCCTCCTCTGAGCGGGAGCGGCCCATGGCCTCCCCGCGGCATCTCCTCCTGGTGGACGACGAGCCCCACATTGGGCTCGTCTTGCGCCCCGTGCTCGAAGCCCAGGGCTTCGAGGTCTCGCTGGCCCGCACCCTGGCCCAGGCGCGCGCGGCGCTCGCCGACCCCGCGGCGGGCATCACCGGCCTGCTGCTCGACCTGCACCTGCCCGACGGCTCGGGATTGGATTTCCTGTTGGAGCTCCGCGCCCGCCCGGCCACCGCGCACCTCCCCGTGATGGTGCTGACCGCCGAAGGCGAAGACCGCATCCTCTCCCTCATCGCGCGCGCCGGAGCCACGATCGTCAGCAAGCCGTTCAGCCCCTCCAAGCTCGTGACGCAGGTGAACGCGCTGTTCGGCGCCGACGCGGCCGCATGAGCGTCTGGGCGGCGATTCTCGCGGGCGGCTCCGGCACGCGGTTCTGGCCGCTCTCCACGCCGGAGCGCCCCAAGCAGCTGTTACCGCTGGCGGGCGACCGCCCGCTGCTGGCGCAGGCGGTGGCGCGGCTCGCGGGCCTGGTGCCCCCGGAGCGCATCGTGGTGCTGACGGGCCCGTTCCTCGTGGACCAAATCGCGGCCGTGGTCCCGGCGGTGCGCGAACACATCTTCGCCGAGCCGCGGGCCGCGTCCACGGCGCCCGCGCTGGCGTGGGCGGCCGACTGGATCGCGCGGCGCGATCCCGACGCACAAATGCTTTCACTCCACGCCGACTGGGCGGTCGGCGACGACGCCAAGTTTCGCGCGTCGGCCGAGCGCGCGTTGGCCGTCGCCGCCACCCACGACGTGCTCGTGACGGTGGGTGTCAAACCGGTGCGCGACGAGACCGCGTACGGCTACATCGTGCCCGGCGCCGCGCTGGGCCGCGCGCGCAAAGTGAAGCGCTTCGTCGAGAAGCCCAGCGCTGCGCGCGCCGCCGCACTGCGCAAGCAGGGCGCGCTCTGGAACACGGGGCTCTTCGCCTGGGGCGTGCAGCGTTTCCTCACGGAGGCCACGGCCTGTGCCACCGAGCTGCGCCGCGCCTGGCCGGCGCTCGCCGCGGGCGACGTCCCGGGGTTCTTCGCCGCCGCGACGCCGGTGGCGGTGGACGTCGCGGTGCTGGAGCGCACCAAACGGCTCGCAGTCATCGCAGGCTCGTTCACCTGGGACGACATCGGCTCGTGGGACGCCCTGCTCCGCATCCGGCGGCGCGACGCGCACGGCAACGTCGTGGTGGGGCGCGTCACGCTGGGCGACGACGTACGGGATTCGGTGCTGTGGGCGGAGGACGACGACCTTACGGTGCTGGGCGCGCAGGGCGTGATCGTCGTGCGCGCGCACGGGCACACGCTGGTGACGTCGCTGGGGCACGCCGACTCGCTCAAGGCGATCGTGCAACGGCGATGACGCACGCGCTGTATCTCCTCGATCCCGAGCCCGCGCCCGCGTGGGCGCCCTACGCCGGCTCGCGGCCGCTGTGCGAGCTGCGCGCCGGCGCGCACCTGATTCGCGAGCGCTGGGAGCAGTTCCTGGGCGTCGAGACCACGACCATTTTCGCGCTGCCGCACCTCGCGGGTTTCGCCGAGGGGCGCCTGCCGCCGGTCGCGGCCTTTCAACCGGTGCGGGGTCCCGCCGTGGTGGCCTCGTCCACGTTCGCGCCGCGCGGCCTGGCGCCGGCGCTGCCCGCGGGACCGTTCCGCCTGACGTGTGGCGGTGTGACGGTCGGTTGGGGCGTGGGCACGGGCGAGACCTGGACCGCGCCGCAGCCCGCGCCCGCCGTCGAGGTCGACGGCCTGGTGCTGCACGGCGCCGCCGATCTGATTCGCGCGCTGGATCGCCTGCTGCCGGCCGATGCGACGGCGCTGCTGGGCGAGAGCGACCCCGTGCCCGCCGCGTGTCACGTGCTGGGCGACGCCGCGAACCTGGCGCTGCGCGAGGCGAGCGTCGAACCCGGAGTCGTGTTCGACGTGCGCGCGGGCCCGGTGGTGCTGGAGCACGGGGTCGAGGTGCGCAGCGGCGCGCGGCTGGAGGGTCCGCTGTGGGTCGGCGCGAACTCGCGCCTGCTCGGCGGCCCGATCCGCGGCTCGGCGATCGGTCCGCATTGCGTGGTGCGTGGTGAAGTCGCGGCGACCGTGTTCCTGGGCTACGCCAACAAGTCGCACGACGGTTTCGTGGGACACTCCGTGGTGGGCCGCTGGGCCAATCTGGGCGCCGGCACCACCACGTCCAACCTCAAGAACACCTACGGCCAGGTGCGGCTGCAGATCGGCACCGCGGCCATCGAGACCGGCCACCAGTTCCTGGGCTCCCTGATCGGCGATCACGTGAAGACCGCCATCGGCACCCTGCTCGGCACGGGCACCGTGGTGGGCGCGGGCGCCAACGTGTTCGACGCGGTGCGCGCGCCGAAGTACGTGCCGCCCTTCGCCTGGGGCGGCACCGACGGCACGCGGATGACGCGCGACGGATTCCTCACCGTCGCGGCACGCGTACTGCCGCGGCGTGACGTGCCGTTCGACGACGCGACGCGCGCCACGCTGGGACGGATCTACGATTGGGCCACGCGATGAGCGCGGATAAGGGAGAGGACAGCGCGCAACAGTTCAAGCGCCTCGGGAAGTTCGAGCTCCACGGCATCATCGGCGAAGGCGCCATGGGTGTGGTGTGGAAGGCCTACGACCCCGTGCTGCGCCGCTTCGTCGCGCTCAAACGGCTGGGCCCGCAGGTCGGCAAGACCAAGGAAGCGCACGAGCGCTTCCTGCGCGAAGCCCGCGCGGCGGGCGCCCTGCAGCACCCTAACATCGTCACGATCTACGACCTGGGCGAGCACGAGCGCCAGCTGTTCATCGCGATGGAGTTGGTCGAGGGCCGCGACCTGAGCGAGCTGATCGCCTCGCAGGAGCCGCTGGCGCTGGAGCGCAAGCTCGACATCGCGATCGAGATGCTGGAGGGGCTGGAGTACGCACACGAGCGCGGCGTGATCCACCGCGACATCAAGCCCTCGAACATCCGGCTCACCGCCGACGGCCGCGTGAAGATCATGGATTTCGGCATCGCGCGGCAGCAGTCGGCCGACGAATCGGGCGGCGCGGCGCTCGTGGGCACGCCCAGCTACATGGCGCCCGAGCAGATCACCAACGGGCCGATCACGCGTGTGACCGACGTGTTCGCGGTGGGCTGCCTGTTGTACGAGCTGCTCACATACCAGAAGCCGTTCGCGGGCGAGTCGCTGCACGGCGTGTTGTACCAGGTACTCACGACCGATCCCAAGCCGCTGCGGACGATGGCGCCGTCGATCCCGGCATCGCTCGAGCGCGTCGTGTCGCGCGCGATGAACAAAGTACCTGAAGACCGCTACGACAGCGCGCGCCAGCTGCAGCAGGCGTTGGTTGGGATCCGGGCGGCGCTCTCGGGCGCGGGCGACAGCACCACGCAACGGCTGGGCGAGCATTGGTCGCGCATTCCGCTCTGGGCGCTGCGCATGCTGCAGCACACGCCGCTGAAGTGGCGCCTCCCCGTGCTCGGCCTGTTGGCGGTGACGGTCGCCGCCGTCGCGTACCTGTCCCTGACCGCGCCGCCTCCGGCCGCAGCTCCGGTGGCAAACACCGACACCGGCGCGCCCGCGCACCTCAATCCCGCTATCCAGGCGCTGCGCGATACCGCCGCCGCCGCACGCGCGCGCGCGTTGGGCGCCGGCGCGTTGCGCAACAACGTGCCCTCGATGCTCGTGGCCGAAACGATGTGGGAGAACGCCGAGCAGGCCGCGCGACGCGGGGCGGTCACGCGCGCCTCCACCGGCTACCAGGGCGCCACGGAGCAGTATCACAAGGCCGTGACCGAAGCCAACGCGATGCGCGCCGACGCGGCGAACGCGATCGAGCGCGCCACGCCCGTCGTGCGCGCGCTGGCCGGCCACAAGGAGGCGTTGCGTGCGGCTGGAGCATTCGCCCGGGCCGATTCCCTGCTGCGCGCCCAGAACTTCACGCTCGCCCGCATCGCCGCCGAGGACGCCGAGCAGATCGGCGTCTCAGCCGGCATCGCGCCGCCGTCGCCGCAGCCGCGCGATCCGCAAGCCGCCATCCGTGTCCTGCTTCAGGACTTGGCCCGCGCCATCGCCAGCGAGCGCGTGTCCAACCTGCGGGCGCTGTATCCGTCCGTGTCGTCCACGGCCTGGAGCAAGTTCTTCCGGTCGGTGGACCAGCTCAAAGCGCGGTTCACTACGGATCACATCGCGGTGCACAGCCCGTCGGCAGCGGCGACGGTGGACGCGCTCTACACGTATGTGCAGCGGGGCGGCGGGGTCTATCAGGAATCGCGGCCGCGGTTCGCCATGACGTTCCGGCAAACCGCCAACGGCTGGCGCATCAGCTCGCTGCGCGAGCTGCCGCCCCCAAAATGACGACGGGCGCGGTCACCCGCGCCCGTATGCTCAGTCCCACGCCCGCGCTGAGGACGGCGGCGGGTCCGGAATCTCGACGCCGCTGGCGCGCGGCTGTGGGGGCCCGGTGCGCCGCAACGTGACCGGCTTGTCGAGGTCGCCGCCCGACAGCGTCAGCTTGTCGCTCTCCAACTTCAGGCCGTACACCTGCCAGACGCCGTCGCCCAACGTGATCCACAGGCTGTCCCCCACGATCCGCCAGCGAGCGACCTGCTCGCCGAACTGCGCCGAGCTGTCGCTGCGCACCATGATGTTGCGGATGGCGTCGTCGACCTTGGCCTGCCAGTTGCCTTCGAGCCGGGGGCGCCGCGGCGCCGTGGTCTGGGCGGCGAGGGACGGCAGCGCGAGCGGGACGAGCAGGGCGAGGATGCGGGCGCAACGGGTCATGGTGCTCAATGGTACCCCGGGACAGCGCAAAGTGTCATGCCGGTCCGGGCGCGGCGGGCTGCGGTGACGCCGGCACGGCTTCGGCCGTGTCGTGCAACACCGCCACCCGCGACTCGGACTCCTGCATCATCCGGGTGAAGACGTCCACCAGCTCGCGGTCGAATTCGGCCCCCGCCAGCTCGTGCAGGTAGTTCACCACTTTTTCCAGGGGCCACGCCTCGCGGTAGGGCCGGCGCGTGCGCAGGGCGTCGAACACATCGCACACGTGCACCAGTTTGCTGGCGTGATGGCAGTCGCGGGCGAAGCGCAGCGTCGGGTAGCCGCCGCCGTTGATCATGATGTGGTGCTCGTAGGCAACGATCGCGGCCAGATCGAGCGGCTGGTTGGTCTCGAGAATGATGCGGGCGCCGTCGGCCGGGTGCTGGTTCATGAGGGTGCGCTCTTCGGGCGTCAGCTTGCCCGGCTTGGTCAGCACCTCGATGGGAATGCGCACCTTGCCGACGTCGTGCAGCAGCCCCGCGATGCCGAACGCGCGCACGTCGGTCGGTGCCAGTCCCATGTATTCCGCCAGCGCCATGGTCAACACCGCGACGTTCATCGAGTGCGTAGTGGTGTACTGGTCGAACTCCTTGAGCTGCAGCAGCGGCAACATCACCTGGCTGCCGCCGTGCATCGCGACCGACAGCGAGCGCACGATCGCTTCGGCCTCCACCAGCGGCACCGTGCCGCGCTCGCGCACTTCGGATTGCAACCAGCGCAACGTCTCCGCCTCTTCGCCCAGCGAGAAGCTGAGGGTGGCGGTCGGCAGCGGCTCGGCGTGCGGTGCGTCGGCTTCACCCTTCAAACCCACGGAGCCGAAGCGGATCGAGCTGCGACGCATCTGCCGCGCTTCAGTCGTGTCGATCACCGACAGCGTGAGCCGTGCCAGCACCTCTTCCAGAAATCCCTCGAAGTCTTCGCGGGTGACGGCCTCCTGGAATTCCAGGCGTTGAATGCCGGCGTTGGCGAGCCGCATGCCCCAATCCCAGGCCTTCATGTCTCGCAACGGCTGCCGGCCGAAGACGACCTCGTCGCCGAGGAACGTGAACAGCGGTTGCGCCGTGTCCTCCTGGACGCCACGCAGCTCCTCGTAGGCGAGGTCGATGGCACGCTCGCGCGCCGGGTGGCCGTCGGCGTACAACGCCATTCCGGCGAGGGCCTGCGCGAAGGCGGCGAGGAAGCGGGCGGGCTCGCTCATCGCTTTGGCTTTACGCCCCCGACGCTCGCGCGAATCTCCGGATCGTCGGAACGACCAGCGCCGGCGAGCACCGGCGCCGCGCGCGCATCGGCGGGCCACCCCGCGGCGAGCGCGGCGAGCGCCGCCAGCAGCTCCGGCGACTTGGGCCGCAGCTTGCGCCGGCCGAAGAAGGTCGTGCCGCCGTCCACAAGCTCGAGCAACGGCGCGAGCGCCTGGGGGGCGCGGGTGCTGCCGAGCACGCGGATGGCGAGCGCGCGGAGATCGGCATCGAGCGTCTGGTCCCGCGCCCGCGCGATCACCACGGGCACGGCGGCCGCAGGACAACCCTGCCGCGCGGCGTGCAGCGCGAACTGCAGCGCGCGCGGATCGTCGTCGGAGAGCGCCGCGACGAGCGCCTGATCGCGCTCCGCGGGCAGACGGAACTGCAGGCGCAGCGCTTCGCGCCGCACCCGGCCGTCGCTGTGCGCGGCGAACTTGGCGGCCGAGAATGTCGCCGGTAATCCGGGGAGATCCTGGAGAATGCGCGGGATCGAGCCGGGCGATGAGGCGGTCGGCGATCGCGAAATCCACTGGTTCGGTCGAGAGCCGCAGCGCCAGACGCTCGGGCGTCGCCACGCGCGTCCATACGGCGGCTGCCACCGCGCCTTCAGGCGCGCTCTCCAGCAGATCGAGCACGCCAACGTCCCCGGCGATCGCCAGTAGATCGTCGAGCGCCCGCCACACGACCGGGCCCGCCTGGTCCGTCTCGATCGCGATCTGCAGCACGCGCAACGGCTCGGCTTCGTAGCGCGCCCCGCTCGACACCCGCGACACCGGCTTGGCCTGTGCCATACGCTGCAGTGCGGCGCCGTACTCGCCGGGATTGGGATCGCTCAAGTCCCAGCCCGTCACCAGGCGCGCCACCTGATCGCGCAGCGCGCTGTCCGCCTCGACGCGCGTGCCCGTCGCCCCGCCCTCGGCGTGCGCCGCGAGCTTGGACAAGAGCCGCAGGAAACCGTGCGAGATATGCTGGCCCGATGCCGCGGCCGCCGCCTGCACCACTTGGAGCACCGCGTCCACCGCCATGCCGCTCGTGGCGGCCAGCGCGAACTTCTGGCGTTGCGCGAAGTCGCCGCCCATGTCCACCAGCGCGCGCAGTGTCTCGGGCCGGAGATTCTTGATCAGCTTGGACGTGCGGCGCCGCAGGGCCGCGGCCTCTTGCCCGCCCGACTCTTTGAGCTCGTCGGCGATCTGCAGCAGGTAGCCGACGATCACCTGATCGTAACCGGCCACGCGCGGGTGCTCGTCGATCGATTTCGCCATCGCCGCGGGCTCGGTCGGCGGCGACTCGTCGGCCGGGCCGGTGGCGAGCGCCGCGCGGGCCAGGCCGACCCACAGCTGGGCGCTGCGCGTGGCCGCCTCGCCGCCGGCGCCGGGCGCGCCGCCATTGCCATCGTCCACCAGCTCGAGGCGCTCGTAGGTGAGCGGGTGCAGCACCACGTGCGGCCAAGCCCGCAGCTTTTCCGGCGGGCCCAGTCCTAAGGGCTGCCCGGTACGCTCGGCCTCGAGGGCCAGCATCTGGAGCACGCTCGTCAACTCTGCTGCGTCGACGCCACGGGCGAACGTGAGTGCGCCCAAGTGGTGGCGGTGCAGCCGACCGGCCAGCTCGCGGAGCACGGGGTGCTTGGGGTCGGTCGCGACCCCTTCAATTACTAGTTGACTGCGGGCGACGCCCAGGGAGATGGTGGCCCGGTCGACGAACAGCAGGTCGGCGCGCCGGATCACGCCCTGCGCGGCCGGCTCGAGCGAGGGGTGGCCCTCGGGATACATGGCATTGCGGTGCAAGGCGATCGAGAGCTCAATGAGGAACTCACTGAGCTCGCGCGACAGCGCGGCGCGCCCCGATGACGCCGACGGCTCCGGCATGGCCCCTAAGATACGCTGCCGCGCGGTGCGCCGAGTCACCGGACGGAAAAACGCCCCGAAACGTTGGGTTTCGGGGCGTCATGCATCTGCCGCCTACCTCCCTCTGTCCGCCGCCGCCAGACGTTCAGCCAGGTAGGACGTGACTTTCTGAACTACATCGTCCGGATCCGATGCGCCAACTTGTCGCAAGAGGCTCACAACTAGGCCTCTGGTGGCCGGAGGGACCGAATCCCCGCGCTCGCCGCCGGAGGCCCCTGGGAATCCGGACTCGCGTATCCAGTGCCCCAGCATTACGTAGGACCCGCCCCACGCTGCTGCCGGTCCTGACGGCGTGCGGTACTCCACGACCAGCGCCGGGTCGAACTGACCAACGAGAACCTGAATGGCGGCGAGACGTACGTCGCGAGACCGGGAACGACCGAGCAATACCCCCTTGGCCGCCGCCAGGAGACGGGGATCCGAAATCCTTGCGCTCGCGCCGGCGAGCACGCGTAGCGCGGTCGTGTCGGTGGGAGGCGTCAGCCATTGCGCCGCTAGCGCTCGCGGCCCGGCGTCGCCGCACCAGACAATTTGAGCGATGGCGGCGCAGTAGTCGCGGCCCGTCGGTTTCGCCGCCAGTGAAGACTCGGCGCGAGAGCACGAGGGGCCATCCTGGCCGACGGCCGAGGGAGGGAATCCGCCGAGGTCAAGGGCAACAATCGCGGTAAACAACGTTTCGGGCCGAGTCATTCCGAAAGATGGCTTTCGGCGCGTCACCTTCTCCGCGCGGGCGGCTCCAGGGTCACCTCTTGAACGCGTAGCTCAACCCCAGTGATCGTGAGGCCCGTCTCGAAACCTGACTGGAAGTGGCCGCCGGACTCCCCTACCCCGTCGCGCCGCCACACGGCGCCAATCAGCCCCGCCACCCGCATATCAATCCACGAGAGCGGCTGGACCGTGACCTCTGGTCCGAGGAACGTGCTCACCAAGCCGCCCTGGCGCCGACTAACCCCCGGGGCCACCGGCATCAAGTACCACGTCCACTCGGTCGAGGCGTACCCACCCAGCGCGAGACGCTGGCTGTGCGCCCCGCGCACGTGCATGCCCAACCCGAACAGGTTGAACGCGAGATCGCTGCGATGAGCGAGCCCGGCGTAATCCACCACGGACCCGAAAGCCACGCCCGGCTCGAGTGCCGGGATCTGCGCGGCGACCGAGCCCGCGCTGAAGGTGAGGGCAACGATCCACGGACAGATAGCTCGCATAAGACCTCCTGGGCACGCGTTGACTCGACTCCATTTGGACATTGGAGCGCGCGCCGAAGGCCCGCAAGAGTCGCACGCCCGCAACATTCGGTCCAAGAAAAAGGAAACGCCCCAGGGGAAACCCTGGGGCGCCTTTCCTACGCGTCTAGGCGTCTACGCGCCTAGCCTTTTAGTACATCCCACCCATGCCGCCGCCGCCGGGCATCGGCGGAGCCTTTTCCTTCTCCTTCTTCTCCACCACGACGCACTCGGTCGTGAGGAGCAGGCCCGCGATGGACGCGGCGTTCTGCAGGGCCGTGCGGGTGACCTTGGTCGGGTCGATGACGCCGGCCGCGACCAGATCCTGGAACTCCCCCGTCTGGGCGTTGAAGCCGAAATTCTTGTCCTTCGACTCCCTGATCTTGCCCACGACGATGGCGCCCTCGGCGCCCGCGTTCTGCACGATCATCCGGATGGGCTCCTCGATCGCGCGACGCACGATGGCGATGCCGATCTGCTCATCCTCATCCGTGGTCTTCATCTTGTCGAGTGCGCGCTGGCCCCACAGCAGAGCCACGCCGCCGCCCGGCACGATGCCTTCCTCGACCGCCGCGCGGGTCGCATGCAGCGCATCCTCGACCCGGGCCTTCTTCTCCTTCATCTCGGTCTCGGTTGCGGCACCCACGTTGATCACGGCGACGCCGCCGGCCAGCTTGGCGAGCCGCTCCTGCAGCTTCTCTTTATCGTAATCGGACGTGGACTTGTCGATCGCGGCGCGGATCTGGGCGATGCGGCCCTGAATCTTGTCCTGCTTGCCCTTGCCGCCGATGATCGTGGTGTTGTCCTTATCGATCACGATGCGCTTGGCCTGGCCGAGATCGGCGATGACCGTGTTCTCGAGCTTCAGCCCCATCTCCTCGGAGATGACGCGCGGATCGGCGCCCGCACCGACGAGCACCGCGATGTCCATCAACATCTCTTTGCGGCGGTCCCCGAAGCCCGGCGCCTTCACGCCACAGACCTTGAGCGTGCCCCGCAGCTTGTTGACGACCAAGGTCGCGAGCGCCTCGCCCTCGACGTCTTCCGCGATGATCAGCAGCGGACGGCCTGTCTGCGCCACCTTCTCGAGCACGGGCAGCAGGTCCTTCATGGTCGAAATCTTCTTGTCGTGCACCAGGATGTAGGCATCCTCGAGCACGGCTTCCATCTTCTCGGCATCGGTGATGAAGTACGGCGAGAGGTAGCCGCGATCGAACTGCATCCCGTCCACCGTCTCCAGCGTGGTCTCGAGGCCCCGGGCCTCTTCGACCGTGATCACGCCGTCCTTGCCCACCTTGTCCATCGCATCGGCGATCAGCTTGCCGATCTCGGAATCGTTGTTCGCCGAGATCGTGCCGACCTGCGCGATTTCCTTCTTGCCGGCGGTCGGAACCGAAATCTTCTTCAGCTCCTCGGTGATCGTCTCGACGGCTTTGTCGATGCCGCGCTTCAAGGACATCGGGTTGGCGCCCGCGGTGACCGACTTCAGGCCCTCGCGGAAGATCGCCTGCGCCAGCACGGTGGCCGTGGTGGTGCCGTCGCCCGCGAGATCGGACGTCTTGGTCGCCACTTCCTTCACCATCTGGGCGCCCATGTTCTCGATTTCGTCCTCGAGCTCGATTTCCTTGGCAACCGTGACGCCGTCCTTGGTGACGGTCGGGTTACCGAACTTCTTCTCGATGACGACGTTGCGGCCCTTGGGACCGAGCGTGACCTTCACCGCGTCGGCCAACTTGTCGACGCCCCGCTTCAAGCGGGCGCGGGCCTCGACATTGAACTCCAGATACTTCGCAGCCATGGTTGCTATTCCTCCTCGGCCTTGCTCAGGCGAGCTTGGCGATGACGTCGGCTTCCTTGATGAGGATGATTTCCTCACCGTCCAGCTCGACTTGCGTGCCGCTGTACTTTCCGTAGACCACGCGATCCCCGACCTTCAGCTCCATCGGGACCGTCTCTCCCTTTTCCCGCCGGCCCGGACCCACCGCGATGATCTCGCCCTGGATCGGCTTCTCCTTGGCGGTGTCGGGGATGTAGAGCCCACCCTTCATCGTCTCCGTCTCCTCGAGCGGCCGAATCGCCACACGATCGGCGAGCGGAAACACCTTCAGCTTCGTCTTGCTAGCCGTTGCTGTTGCCATGGTACCATGCCTCCACCGGTGTCACGTACTGTAAATCGTTGGGTTACTACACGATTAGCACTCTGGGGTGACGAGTGCTTGGTGCGAGAAGGGATATAACACAGGCCCGAGGCTCAGGTCAAGGGGAGCGACGCGGCGCCAGGGCGCCCACCAGCGCCTGGGCACGATCCCGCGCGCCCCGCATGGTCGAGTCGAGGGGGATCGACGCCGCCGCCACGATCACGCCGGAGCGGGTGTCGAAGAAGCGCGCGTGCAGCCAGTCGTGGCTGGTGGAGTCGGGTTCGCGAAAGGAGAACAGCACCAGCGCCGCCGTGGGCGGGCTGCCCCCCTTCACCGCGCGGCGGACGTGGTAGTGCGCGTGGCGCAGGGCCACGGCCAGCGCATCTCTGAGGGAATCACGCCCT
>WNGO01000227.1_pt1 | contig 34767 bp, 36 predicted proteins | sample 5400511 | NCBI WGS metagenome assembly WNGO01 (sample SAMN13153380, study PRJNA577476) | soil metagenome | isolation source: 20 cm soil or saprolite under Garry oak tree replicate 2 | place: USA:California | collected 2016-06-15 | reverse complement strand
AACACGCCGTACACTGCACTGAAGAGCGAAGTCGTTGCACCAATGCCGAGTGCGAGCATGAGCACGGCGGCGACGAAAAAGCCCGAGTGCTTGAAGTGTTGACGAAGCGCAAATCTGACGTCGTTCATACGAACCTCACGATTGTCACCCCTGAAAGGAGATGTAGCGTACGATATTTTTCACCGAGCCGCTTGGACTCTGTGGGACGATCCCGGGAGAGTAGGCCCGCGGAATGTCACCGCGAGCCCGTGGCTGGCGAATTGCTGTTTTGCTTCGGTGGACAATGTGACATTGCGCTGAACCTTGACACCGTGCCAATTCGCCAGGGACACCCTCTGCTTGTGCTGCCTTGCGCAAATCGCCATCGAGGGTTCCCAGCGGCAATTGGTAACGGCGAGCGAGCTTTAGGTATGCTGCGTGGTACACTGTGAGGCCATGCTTTTCGCCCAGCGCAAGAACCTCCTTACCCCGAGCGGTCGTGAGCGCTGGTTCGGTGTCGATCGGCAGCCGCCCGAGTTCATCCCAGAGCAGTTGAGGTTGTTCTGGCTTGATTCGCTTTCTGCGGACTCCCATCAATAGAGCGTTTGCAACTTCGGTGGCCCAGTGCGCCGGAACAATAATTCGATCACCCTGCCGTAAGCGTTCGAGAAACTCTTCGGTCCAATTCGTCGCTTCGTCTTCAAAACACCAGGCCAGAGCTACCGAGGCGTCCTGTGGCTGGCGAATTGTTGTTTCGCCCATATTCCTTTAGGATTTCTCTTCCTGCTACGATTCTGCGATGAGCAATTTGGCGTTCCATCTCCAAATCGACAAAGACGTGGTTCGCAGGATTCTCGCCCGTCACTACCGGCCGGGACAGCACCCCGATGGTCCTTCCTGGCTGACGTTCCTGGGCCACATGAAAGACAGTCTCTGGAGCATGGATCTGTTCACGTGCAAGTCGGCAACGTTGCGGACCCATTGGGTCCTCGTGGTCATGGATCAGTACACGCGCCGGATCATTGGGTTCGGCGTGCATGCGGGCACGGGCGATGGTGTCGCACTCTGTCGGATGTTCAACCGCGCCATTCGAGGGCACCTCTGCTTGCCGAAGTACCTCAGTTCCGACAACGATCCGCTTTATCAGTTCCACCAATGGCAAGCCAACCTGCGGATACTGGAAGTGACAGAAATCAAGACCATCCCCTACGTTCCCCTGTCCCATCCGTTCGTCGAAAGGCTGATCGGTACGCTTCGACGGGAGTATTTGGATCGCCTATTGTTCTGGACGAAGGCAGATCTCGAAAACAAACTGCTCGATTTCAGTACCTACTTCAACAACCATCGCACGCATACCGCACGGCAAGGGCGAACGCCGGATAGGACTGTGACCCGACCGGTCGTCAATCTCCGCTCATTTCGATGGCAACCTCATTGTCGATCGTTATATCAGACACCTATGGCTGCGTGATTTTCCCAAGACACGCGCTGCCTGCGGTAATGGTCGACCTCGGCAATGCTTCCAAAAAAATCATTCGGTGTTTCTCAATCGCAGCGCGTTTCGCCGATCTCATCGTTCAGTCCCACCGGATACGGCGCGATTGCCGGTACAATCGCCTCCCGTAACAATTCGCCAGAGACACCTGACAGCATGGAGACGGCTTTCCTTCGCTGATGGGCGGCCGATGGAGTTTTTGGCAGGGACAGGCTCAGCGGCCGCGTCTTAGAACCGCGCACAACAGTCACTAGGCGCCTCCGTCACTGGCGAACAATCGTCTTGACGCTACAGGCGAGTTCCTCCACAATGGAGGAGTTTAGGAGTATGACTGTGGCGATCCTCAACATCAAGAATCTTCCCGACGCTCTCTACAAGAAGCTTCAGGCTCGGGCGAAGCGCCAACACCGATCGATCGCTCAGGAGATAACGCATCTACTCAGCGAGGCTCTTGAAACGCCGAAGCCATTGTCCATCCTTGATCTCAAGGGGCTGGGTAAAGAGCACTGGAGGGAAGTTGACCCGTCCACACATGTTGCGCGAGAGCGAAGTTCATGGGATTGATGGCCGATCTCGGGCGCGGCCCTGTGGGTGTGGACACCGTCATCTTCATCTACTTCATCGAAGAACATCCCCAGTTCGTTCCGCTGCTTGAGCGGCTTTTCAGAGAGGTCGACAATGGACGCAGGGAATTGGTTACGTCGGCGCTTACTTTGTTGGAAGTTTTGGTCGTTCCCTACCGTTCGGGAGACCATCTGCTGGCCGGGCGTTATGAAGCTCTTCTCACTCGGAGTCGCGGGGTTCGGGTTGCAGAGATTTCGCGGGATCATCTGCGCGCCGCTGCGCAGCTAAGAGCTGCGACGGGAGTCAAGACGCCGGACTCCCTTCAGCTTGTGGCCGCTTTGGCGGCTGGCTGTGCCACTTTTCTCACCAATGATCGCGACCTCCCGACTATACGCGGCCTGCGTATCTTACAATTGGTTTCTTACTGTAGGTGATCTTGCACAACTACGAAAGCGCTCAGTATGCTGCCAAAGGTCCTTGCTGTGTCGACCGACATTTATCAATGGTTCCTTATGGGTGAATTGGCACGAGCGCAGGATAGCGAATGGAAGCGGCAAGAACTGCTGGATGCCATTCCTGGAGCAGGCCCCTTTTGGGTGTTTCGGAGCACGATTCGAAGGCTGGGCAGAAAACAGAGTTGCTCTAAGTTCCGTAAGCAAGCGCTGCAGAAATAGCACGCGACTGGCTGGAGGAGCACAATCTCCCGTTCAGGTAGCGGCGCACACTTGAAGTGAGAAGAGACATGGGTTTCGTACCGATCGGAGTTTCGGAGTACGTCAAGCTGCACGTGAAAGCTAACCCGGACGAGAATCCAACAGAGTTGCTAACGCGTTTGCGCAGTTGTGTTTCGGACGCCCTGATGGGAGCGCGTTGCCACTGTGGGGCACCGGTCTGGGTTGTCGGGTCCGTTTCAGCGGGCTACGGGTGTTTCACCTGCATCACCGGCGAGGCATTTCCCAGCGAAGACTATGAGATTGATGAGGTCCTCACTGCCCGTGGGAAAGCGTGATTTTGACAGGCTGTGGGTTTGCGCCGGTCTCCGAACGTGACCGAAGGTGGAATGCTGTCGAGAGATGGAGGGATCATAAGACGACTGCAATCGAAAGGCGGAATCCGTGTGAGTCGCTTGCAGCCCTGGATTGGTCGCGGGAGCACGTTGGTGCCGTCCTGATGCAGAAAGGTAAGGGCTGTGCCCCGTCTCACGCCAGCCCTTCGGCCTACCATTTGCGTAACGAGCGTTCGGTGTGCTACTGAAACTCGTAGGTTTCATCATTCTTTCCTTTTTAAGCATTGGGCGGAGTATTTGTTATCCCGCTCCCCGCCCCTAAGGCGGTACAGACAATTTGATCCCGCACCGCAGGGCCTAATCCCAGGTTCATAACTCCTGGGCAGATGCGGGAAACTTTTTAATGCGCCGAAGCGTTTTTAGTGGAAGCCTTAATTGGCGTCAAGGTCACCAAATTAGCCTCCTCTACCGCCATATGCAGGCCCCAATCGCCTGACCGATGTTCCCCTTCCGGGTGTTTTGACATGTAATTTACGAAAACACGAATGACCTGGCCAACGGTTGCTTCGCTGTCAAATTTTAGGATGTAGAAATGGTCTTCGCCGCCCTTAACCACACCACCGTTCATGGCCTCTATCCACCCGCTTATGAATCCGGAACAGAGTGCAATTTCATACCCATATTCGCCCATGAATTTGCCTTGGTCACGGTCCGGAGTGTTGGCGTAGGCGACGGAGTACTTGCAAACTTTTAGTAGCTCTCCCGCTTTGATGAGCGGTGTCGAGCTTGCTGTACTGCCGGTGACACTGCAAAGCAAAACAAATATGCAAATGATGATCGACGTCTTCATGGCTGGTGTTCTCCTCAAATTTTATTACTGCGGAATCCTTTCATGCCTGCGCCCACATCCGGTCTTGGCGGAACATTATGGTGATTTTTGGTTTCTCAGAAAATTGCGCCCTGGCATGTTCTGCGAGGAATTGGTTCATGTGATCGACCAGGATTCTTCGCGTGCTTCTGTCAATCTCATTCATCAGACTCCTAACGACCTCCGGCCCGAAAACACCGGAAACTTTATAGTTGCGCAACCTGAGACGTAGAAAACTAAACAATCGGTCCAAGATGCGTGGGAGTACCCGGACATTGGTACAGGACCGGGACTACTATAATATCTGCCGAGTGCGGGATCACAGACAGTAGCCGCAGCCGTCAGGTTCTAATGGATAATTCCATCCTCAGTTAGAACGAAGTGCCCTACCACCGGACAAGATCGCGCCGAATTCAGTTTTGATTTGATTCATTTCGTTCTTCTGCGACCGGACAGGAAACAACGGGGAGGCATCAGGTCTCCTTCGCGGAACCTCTGCAAGACCTCAAATTCTGATTCTTTTTTGGAGAAAATATGAGACCACGGTGATCATCGAACTGTACCGGGCGGCGTAACAATCCGCCACTGAAGATCATGCGAGATGGCCAACGTTCAGAGCACAACTACGGCGTGAATTTGATTTAGCGGAATCATGGCGAATGGTACCCTGTTAATTCGAAAGCGGCACCGAACTCTGCGGACGAGTTTTTGGCGCGGGCTTACGATGTCATGATGATCACCGACAGGACGGTTCTTGTGGTCGGAGTGCTTGCCCTTGTCCTTCTTGCTGGAAGGACTACGAACGCGCAGCGTGCCCGGGGCGAACTGCGTATCGAGGTGCGTGACCCGCAGGGGGCTGTGGTGCCGACTGAAGCGGAACTGGTGAGCGACGCCAATCAATTTCGCCGGACATTTCAGGTGGGTTTGGATGGCCGTTACGTGGTACAGGACCTTGCTTTTGGTGTCTATCGTCTCAGCGTAAGTACGGAGGGGTTTGCGCCATGGTCCGGCTTGGTCGAAGTTCGCTCGGAGGTCCCGGTTCGCGTCTCGGTGAGTTTGGGGCTTGCACCAGTGGCGACCCAAGTACAAGTGAGCGATTCGGCCACCCTGCTTGACCCTTCTCGGACCGGAACAGTCTATCCTCTTGGGCGTCAAACGCTGGGTGAAGCCGTCGCGACGCAACCGGGTCGAGGCCTTTCCGATCTAGTCAACGATCTTCCGGGATGGTTGTATGAAGCGAATGGTGTTTTACACCCGCGCGGCTCAGAATACGACGTGCAATATGTAATTGACGGACTGCCAATCACGGCGAATCGCTCGCCTGCTTTTGCGCCATCGCTCGATGCGGACGCTGTAGATTCCATGCGTGTACTGACAGCGAACTATCCCGCCGAGTATGGTCGGAAGCTGGGCGGGATCGTAGAGGTCACGACGGAAAAGAATGTACCCTCCGGATTGCATGGGCAGTTCGATGCAAGCGGGGGAAGTTTTGGAACCGCGAACGGTTCTGCTGGAGTTTCCTATTCACATGGAAAGGACCGCTTTTCGATCAGCGGTGACGCGTTCCATACAGATCGCTACCTGGACCCGCCAGTCCTGGCGAACTACACGAATCGCGCGAGTGCCGATGGCTTCTCAGCCTCTTACGAGCGTGATTTCTCCGATCGTGACCGTTTACGCCTGACCGTTTCGCACAATATCGTTCGCTTCCTGGTTCCCAATGAACTTGTTCAGCAAGAAGCCGGGCAACAACAAGACATCACAAACACCGAGACGACCGGCCAGGTCTACTTCCAGCACATTATTTCGAGTGAGTTGTTGCTGAGTGTTTCCGGGAGTGTTCGAGACGCCGCTGCGACGCTCTCTTCGAATCCGTTTGCGACTCCCGTCATTGTTTTGCAGGACCGCGGGTATCGCGAAGGCTATGTCCGGGCGGACCTTGCTGGACACCACGGGCACCACGACTGGAAAGTGGGCGCGGACGCAATATTCAACCCGGTCCATGAAAGTTTGCAGTACACCATCACTGATCCGACGCAATTCGATCCCGGGACGCAGCAACAGTTTCAGTTTTTGGACCACCGTTGGGATGTTGAGCCATCTGCCTACGCGCAAGATCAAATTCGCCTCGGCTATTGGAATCTCAGTGCTGGGCTCCGCATCGACTATTACGGTTTTGTCGTGCAGGAGTCGGCGTGGAGTCCCAGAATTGGCGTCTCTCGATATTTTCCATCGGCGAATCTATTGCTTCATGCATCCTACGACCGCGTGTTCCAGACCCCCGCGCTCGAGAATCTTCTCTTGGCTAGCTCGTCGCAGCTCGATTCGTTGAATCCTATTGTTGTGCGGCTCCCGGTCGAGCCCGCACGCGGTTACTACTATGAGGCCGGCGTCACGAAGTCATTTTTCGGGAAACTTCGGCTCGATGCAAACGTGTTCCGTCGCGATTTTCGCAACTATTCCGACGATGATGTTTTGCTGGATACGGGTGTGAGTTTTCCGATCGCTTTTGCAAAAGGGCGGATCACAGGCGAGGAGGTGCGAATTGAAGTTCCACACTGGGGGCGCTTCTCAGGTTACTTGAGCTATGCCAATCAGGTGGGGATCGGCCAGGGGCCCATTACCGGTGGGCTCTTCCTCGGAAGCGACGCTTCGAACGCGCTGACTGACACCAGCCGGTTTCCGGTCAGTCAGGATCAACGCAATACGGCACGTGCGCGTCTGCGGTTACAGGCGACTCGGCACTTGTGGCTTGCCCTGGGCGGAGAATACGGCAGCGGATTACCGGCGGACACCCGTGGTGCTGACCCAAGTTTGCTGCTGGCTCAGTTTGGCCCCGAGATATTGAACGAAGTGAATTTGGCGCGAGGACGAGTGAAACCGAACTTTGCGTTGGACGCTGGAGCAGGGTTCGAAGTCTACCGCAAGGAGCAACGGAGTGCGGCCCTGCAAATTCAGGCCGCGAATTTGACCGATCGCGTGAACGTGATCAATTTTGCGAGCCTCTTTTCCGGTACCGCAGTTGCGCCGCCGAGGAGTGTTTCCGGGCGGTTGAAGTTGACCTTCTAAGACTGCCACGCTAGCTCTTTCGCTTCCAGTTTGGACCTCGGACCTCATCTGCGTGGAGGTGGAATCTCGAAATCTGGCAGGATCTGCCCCGGAGATAGGTCATTGCCTCGCAGTGTACATTTGTGCATACCAGCGAATCGTGGACTGCGAATAGGATCCAGTCAAGGCCAAGGCGAACGTCACGAAGCACGGGATCCACTTCGCAGATGCCGCCAGCGGGCTCGAGGATGATTCGGCGCTGACCATTCCCGATCCTTACTTTGAAGAAGAACGGTGGATCACGCTCGGAATGGATGCTCTCGGCAGAGTTCTGGTGGTCATCTACACCTGGCGCGGGGAGAGGGTGCGGCTCATTTCGGCTCGGCAGGAGAGGCGGAAATATGAAGAGAGCCATGAAGCGCGAATACGATTTCAGCCGAGGCAAACGCGGACCTGTAATATCGGTTCCAAAGGGCAAGACCAGAACCACAATCCGACTGGACGACGATGTGCCCGATTGGTTTCGCCAACAGGCGGATTTGGCTGGCGGAAACTATCAGACTTTAATCAACGATGCGCTGCGGCAGCAAATCCGTCGAGTTCAAGAGCCGCTTGAGGCCACCTTGCGTCGCGTCATCCGCGCAGGACCCTCAGTTGCTCGCCGCTGGCCGGAACGGCAATGTCCAAGAACACCAAAACCGCACGATTCAGCCGCACTATATCCTCGTCGGCGAGCCGGCCGGCGCGGAAGTTGAGTCTGTCCACAAGAAGTTTGGCCGCCAGGTGCGATCCTGTGGCTGCTGTGCTACTGGGCCCCGGTTGCTTGCACGAGCAACTCCACCGAAGGCGCGACCATAAGCAGCAGCACGGCCTGCGGTTTTGCGGCGAGTTTCAGAAATTCGATATTTCGTTGCCGCGTATCGGCGTTGACGAGACGGTCTCCCTGCAAATCGTCAAGAGCCTGCAGGCCAATCTCTGCCACCTGGGCCAAGTTACGCGACACCGGCGCCAAATCTTGCGTCAAGAACGATCGTTTCAGCAAGGGTTGCAGCTTGGCATCGTTATCCCGCCACAACTGAAGCCATTCTCGGGCCTGCTGCCACTCCTCGCGGGTTGCCTTTCCCGAAGCGATTCGCTTGGCGATGTCGGTAAATTCGCGGGCTGTATCGCTTTCAGGTGGCACGGCATCGTCGAGGCGGTTGAGCGGTGTGAAGTCGCTAAAGGTCCGCAGTTCCTGGCGCTGATACAACCGGGGAGGTTGTACGACGGCCGCAAGCACTCTTAAGGGCTCTGGATCCGGCTCGCCGCTCATGCGCTCCAGCATTTCCTCCGTGATGCGTCTGTGGCGCAAGCCGTAGCAACCGAGTTTCTGCGATACGATCGCGAGCCGCTGGTACATCGAGTCCACATCCTGTACCTCTTGAGGAGACCACCACCGCTCCGCGATGGCGGCGGTGCGCGGCCATATGCGGTTGTCCATGTTTTCGTGCGACACGATGTCCGTCCACATGGTGGCCTCGCCGCCCAGCACGCGTGCCTTCTCATCCGCCGTGAGCGTTGCAGCAACGTCCCCTAACGGGTCGACCTGATAATGCTCCGCCGCTGACTGGTTCAAATCAATGTAATAGCCGGACGAGAGCACGGCGCGGTTGCCTTTGCGCGCGGCCTCTGCCAGTGACTTTGATCCGCGCCACGATTGGATGACTACGTCTTTCGGCGTATCAGGCTGAAGCACTTCGTCCCATCCAACCATGATCTTCTTCCGGCCCGCGATGGTCTTCTGGACTCTGGCTGTGAACAGCGCTTGCAAGGCCACTCCGTCCTTAATTCCGTGCGCCCGCATGAACTCGTTAATGCGTGGGTTGCCTTCCCATTCCTTGGGATCGCACTCATCTCCTCCCGCGTGAAAATAGGAATCGGGGAAAAGAGCAGTCATCTCGCCAATGAATCCGGTCAGAAACTTGTACGTGCTTTCGCGTGTGGGGTCGATCGCCGAACTGTGGGAGGGATCTTGGCCGCTGGCCAAATCCGGGTAGCCCAGAAACCATGACCCTGTATGGCAGGGCATGTCGAATTCCGGGACGACTCTGATGCCGCGGTCCCGCGCGTAGTCGATAATCTCCAGCACTTCATGTTGCGAGTAATAAAACCCGCCGGAGCCCTTTTCCTGCAATAAAGGGAATTTTTTGCTTTCCACGTGGAAGCCTTCATCGTCCGCGAAACGCCAATGGAAGACATTCAGTTTGACCGCTTCCATGCCGTCCAGATTGCGCTTGATGGTCGGGATGGGCACGAAACGATGTCCGGAGTCGATCAGCAATCCGCGCCAGGGGAAGCGCGGCTGATCGTCAATCGTCACGGCGGGAACAGTGAAGGCTTTCGGAGTAATTCTCACCAATTGAAGGAACGTCTGGAGGCCGCGAAGCGCCCCAAGTGGGTTCTGCGCTTTCAACTGAACATCGGTATTTGTGATTTCGAGGTGATAGGATTCATCTTCGCCCAGTTCCTGGATGGGCGCGCTCGGTCCCGCAGTCTGAACGATGAAATGTGGTTCGTTGAGGCTTGCCTCGCGCCAAAGCGGGATGCCGGTTTCCTCGGAAAGCCTGTCCAGGAATCTCTGCCGCGCTCCTTCCAGCCGAGGTTCCTTGTACCCTTTCAGAGCGATGCCAAAATGCCCGTCAATAACGAATTCCCCCTCGCCGCGCACAACATGCGCGGGAAGAGGCATGACCGGCAGCGCCTCGTTTTGTCGCGCGCGAAGATTGCCTGCGGCGACAACCCAGCAAAACGCAAGCAAAGGAAATTCTAGTGAACGTGCCAGGCGCGGCTTTGGCAAGATAACATCTCCGAAAAGCGAATCTATTGGATGGTCCAGCGTGTTATAGCATAACCCGGCCTCCTACCCACTTTGTTGCATGCTTTTCGGCGGTTGCTGTGCTTTCGGCTGTTTTAGTGAGGGAGGCACTCCGTCAGCCGTCCTCCGTCAGCCATCCTGTAAACTGACCCGCGGCGTGGAAACAACCCGACATCTGACACGGCCCAGAGAAGTTTCGGATTTGCCGATAAGGAGTCATTGCCTTCCCCCCAGGCCGAAATCGAAGAGTTCGCGCCGGCATGATGCCGATTTCGCCGAGCGACCGGGCGACCGCGAGCGCTGCGCCGACGAGGGCCGGTTCTGGAAGGGAGCACGCGCCTTTGAGAAGCAATGGCGAGACCCTGACAACGTTTATAGCGACGTCGAACGTCGCGAGGAAGAACCCAAGATGATTGCCGTCGCCTCTCGGTGTTATTCCCCACTCTGGCGTTGCCGAACAAGACCCAGGGAGTCTCAACAACAGCGAAAGAAAAAGCTGGCCTCCGAAGCGCGAGACGTAAGTAAATCGGGCGGAGCCGACAACCGCAGCGTGCACACCTGGCAAATATTTCGGATAAAACCTCCGAGCCGCAGCATTTACCTGCGAGATTATCGAAAGGCCTGGAATGGTGCACTAAGTTCGGTAGAGACTCGGTTATGGTCAGTGTATCGAAAGTTCACCAGGACTCTGGGTCCCTCTTCAACGAAGCTTCCAGTTTGTGTATCGTAATATCATGCGGGTAGCCTGGCCAGGACTGCGCATTGCTTAGATGAATCTGCGCAGCTCCAGACCCATGGCGCGGTGACAATTTCTTCTTGACGCTCTGATGCAGTGCAGTTGCTCGGAATCGCTGCACCCTATATCCATGACCTCATTCGCAGCTTTACAGCGCCTATACGACACAAATCGGTTTCTCGAGGCTTTCCATCAGAGTGCAGATTATTGGAACCCTGCCCGTCGCTTTGATGATCTTTCCTGTGACGAGTTGATTTTAGGCGGCAGACTTGCCGCACGCCTCGGTGGCCGGCGTCTCTCGCGTTGGCTCCTGCGCTCCGCTTTCAACCGATACCCCTCTGAGCCGCGTGTTCGTTATTTCGCGTCACACCTCCACCGCCGCGGATGGAAGCTCTTCGAGCAATTGCGAGAATCGGAATCAAGTCCGGAGCTGCCCGGCGCTGACAGCCGCACCCAGGCAGATTGGCTGGCTACGCGCGCCCTACTTTGGGCTTCCGTTCGCGACTTTGCCGCGGCCCACCGCTGCATCGAGCGAGCCTCATTCTACAGGCCCAACGACAGCTGGGTTTTCTCTTGCCAAGCGGACGTATTTGGTTTGGAAGATCGCTGGGATGACGCCCTACGCTCCGCCGAACTCGCCTGGGAGATCAACCCGGGAGCGCCATATGTCGCGCATAGCCTCGGTCAGAGCCTCTTGAATTTGCGGCGTGTGAGGGAAGCCGCCGATCGATTGTCCGCAGCCGCTGAGAGCTGCCAGTCCTTCGAGGTCGCGAGTGGAGCCTGCTGGCATCTTTGCGCGCTCGCCGAAACGTTCGAAGGCGACGACCGGCGGCGCACCATGAGTCGTGCACGCGCATTGGCCGGCAATCTCGCGTCTCTGGCGCCCCTGGCGGACCGCGAAACCCGCGCTCTGGTGGCTCGAGTTTGGCTCGACATTGCCCAACAGGATGACGACCACGACGCCACGGAGCGCTGGTCATACGAAGCTCGCTCTCCGTTCCATCGCGCGGTCATGAAGAATCTTCGTGCAAATCCTAACGGACTCCGCGTCCGTCTGCCGTTCCGCTGTGGCATTCAAAAGCATGACGCATGCCTGCCCACGAGCGTTGCCTCCGCACTCGAAGCTATGGGAACCCACATAGATCCCGATGTAATGGCCTCGGAGATTACTTTCGGAGGAACGCCAGAATGGGCAGCCGCCGAATGGCTTGAGAATCGCGGGTTTTGCGTTCGCTACTTTCCCGCCACTCCGGACACTGCCGCGCGACTAGTTAAGAACGGCATTGCTTTCATCATGACCCTGGAGGGTGACGCCAGCGCACATGCGGTGGCCGTTGTGGGCATTGACGAAGCTGCTGGAACTCTCATCGTCCACGATCCGCAATCCTTTCGTACTTCCGAATACCTTTCAGAATACATCGGGCACGGCGAAGCGCCTCTCGGCCCCAAGGCTATGGCCGTAGTTGCACCCGCGCAATTGCCGCTGCTCGAGCGCCTGCTCCCGGAGGCTGATTCGGAAGCCATCGCGGCTACCGAGCGCCACCATCAACTTGTTACCCTGCACGGACCCGCTGCCACCCGCGAACTCGTTCAGGATTTCGCCAAGCGCTACCCTTCGCATCCAGTTACCCGGTTGCTCGTTGCCATGCAGGCGACGCACGACGGGCAATTAGGCGCTGCTTTGCGTGACCTTCAGGACCTGCTAAGGGCATTCCCAAACTCCGCTTTTGTTCGCTCGAGGATTCTTTCCGCCTGCCGGTCGCTCGGCAACACCGCCCTTACTCGCGAGACCTTAGCAACCGTCGTCCACCGAGGTGTAGTCCCTGGAATCGAGTCTCAGCAGAACTGGTTGTATCCGCCCGGCCATTACGTAGCCGAATACGCCGACCTCCTGCGCCAGTCCGCGGAGACACGGGACATCGCGCTCTCATTACTACACGGCGTACTCGTACGTGAACAAACCTGCGCGTTCGCTTGGCATGTCCTTGGCGAAGTTTTCTCGAGCGAGATGGACACCAGCGGAGCACTGCTTGCTTATCGCATTGCGGCTTGTCTTGCTGATAGTTGGGAGCATTATGCTCGCGCTTACTGCGATGCGCTCGGCAATTGCGGCCGCATAGAAGACGGTTTGAGGTGGCTCGAGGAGCGTGTTCGCCGTTTTGGCTCTTCTTCGCGGGCCGTCTCCACATGGACCACGTGGATTGGCGCGCTCGAACAGTGGGGGCGCCCGCAAGAAGCGTTGCGGGCGACAGAAGAGTCGCTGAATCGCTACCCGGACTCTGCCGCATTGCTGGCCTTCGTGGTCCCATTTACCGCGCGCATGGGCCAATGGGAGCGCGCGGAGGCCTTGTTGGGCCGCTTGGCTGCCGCGGGAAACTCCGCCTTGTTTCACAAGGCGGCTGTGGCTTTCTATCGCATGCGTGGCGATCTCGAAAAATCCATTCAGCACGCCTATGATTGCGTAAGTGAATCGCCACTTTCCACCGAGGCTTACGGCGACTTACTTCAACTCATTGCTAAACGCGACGGCGCTGTTGCTGCCGTGGATTTGGCCTCCCGCTGGCTTGCCGATCATCGCGGCCATGACGGATTCGAGCAACTCTATTCGCAGCAACTGGATCGCGTGGCCTTTTCGCGGTTCAGAAAATACTCGCTCCTGCTTCGCCGCTCCAGGCGCAATCCCCAAGATGGCTGGACCTGGCGTGAGTTGGTATTCTTATGCTGCCTCGAATACCGATCTGCGGATGATCGGCGGCGTGGCAGACTAGCTGCTCGCATCCATAAGTTCCTTCAACAATGCCGGCGAATCTCACCGGAAGCCGCAGCCACTCTGCGAGCGCAAGCCCTTTGGTCTGAAGCTTGCGGTAAATGGTCTGAAGCCCTCGAGGGCTGGTCGCAATCCATCCGTCGGGAACCGGAAAGCCTCTATGCCCACGAGCACGCGCTGAATTGTTTAGCGAGGTTTGAGGCTGCGGAGCGAAAGCGTGCCTGGGAGGAAATCTCCGCGCTCCTGCCAAGGTACTCGGGCCGCTTGTTCGCGGCTCGCTACAACGCCATGCGCGCTGCCGAAATGTTTGGCTTCACTCTGGCTGAGCAAAGCGTTTCCCGGTGGGCAACTCTCCGCGCCGATGACCCAGAAGTGTTGGAAGCCAGGGTCGATCTTTTGTTGGAGCACGGTCATGGTCGCACTGACGCCGAGCGCGCCCTCGAAATTCTGCAGCCCGCCGTAGAACGCCATCCCTATCACATCGGTCTCCGCTCTTCCTTAGCGAATGCGCTACACAAGCTGGGCAAGTTCGGGGAAGCCGAGCAAGTCCTAGCCGACCTCGTTCGCCGTCATCCGGATGACTCTCCTGCACACATCCAATTGGCCCGTGTTCATGAACAGGGTGGCCAGCTTGACAAAGCCTTGCAGGTACTCGAATCCGCCAGCCAGCGCGATCCCCAAAATACCGATCTCTGGGACGTGCGCGCGCAGATGCTCATTCATGCCCGGCGTTTTAAGGAAGCCAATTCTGCCGTCCGCGATGGACTGTCGCGGTTCCCTAGGCATGTTCATTGGCGGGAGCGAGCCATCAGGCTCCTGCTGGATTGCGAGCAGCCCGAGGACGCCATCGAAGCTGCCCGCGAGGGCGTTCGTGTGTATCCTCGCGGGGCTTACTTGTGGTTTCTTCTAGGCACAACCCTTAACGACTTAAGACGCTTCGCTACACACGGCGAGATTGAGAAGTGCCTGCGGCATAGCCTCGCGCTCGATCAGGGCTTGTTCGCACCAGCCGATCGGCTTGCTATTTTTCTCGTCGAGCAGCGCCGTTATGCCGAAGCTGAGCAAGTGATGCTTTGCGTTCGCGAACGCCTCAGCGATCCTACTCCGGCGAACGGTCGTCTGGCTTGGATTCACCACCAACAGGGCAAAAAAGAGGAAGCGCGCAATGAACTGGCCTCCTTGTTACGCGCTGTCCCTTCCTATCTCTGGGGCTGGATGGTTTTGCACGACGCGCTGGTCGCGGACCAGGCTTGGGACGATGCTCGCACGATTTTCATCAGCACACCCACTGAGCTTCAGACGCACATGCGGTTCCGTCGCCAACGTCTAGTTCTGCTGGAGAAAGCCGGCCTTTCCCCCGCCGAACTCGATTCTGAATGGAATGCCTTGCTCCAGGATTTTCCAGAAGACCTGGCTGTCCACCTGCAACGCTATGACTCACTTCGGTCCGCCAAACGGATGCCGGAGGCGGCCAAGGTGCTCGAACTGGCCCGGGCCCGCTACCCGGAAAATCTGTTCGTGCTTGCTCGCTTCGTCGAAGTGCTGGCGCAGGATCAACAACGCAAAGCTGAAGCCATCCACACCTTACTGACGATTTTCTTTGCTGACGGCGAAGATCCTTCGTGGGCTGTGGATTACGCCTGGGGAGCCGCAAAGGTCGCCAAGTGGCAACACCAGGGTTATGAGCAGGCGCGTGAGCTCTTGCGACAGGGTTCGCGTCCCACGCCGCGGGCATTATCTCAGTTGTCTTCCTACGCCCTCGTGCATTATGGAACCTTCAAACAAAGGCTCCAGCCACGCTGGCGCACATGGTTCCCAGACCGCGGGGCTAGCGAGATCCTCGCAATGCTCAATTTCGTCGATTCCTCGGTGTGGGCAAACGGAACGTATCGCACGATCCTCTTGCGTCACCTCTGCGATTTCGGTTACCACCGCGCTGTCGTCAGGTACTGGAGGAGGCACAAGCCGCTGGTTGAGGCCGATGTTCTATCCTGGTCGGAAACCGCACGGGCCCTTGTTGCGCTGAAGAAAAACAAATTCGCCCGCCAACATCTGGCCGATTGGCGCTCGCGAACCGGAGTTCCCATGTGGGCTGTCGCAAATTATGTCATGTGCTTTTCGCCCCGTCGTCGCTCCCATTTGCGCGAGCTGGTCTCCTCTTGTCGCGATGCCTTGGCCGGGCTCCCACACGACCATTGCGCCAAATATCTCGTGCACAGGCAGGCCGAAGCCTGTGCCTTGTTAGGTGATCAGGCTGGTTTTCAGCAGGTTTGGCTGAAACACGGCAATTATCTGACCAGCAAACTCGAACAGAACGAATGGTTTGACTCGCGCAGCAAGCATTTGCTGACCGATCTACCGGTAATGGCCCGTGCGTTGCAACAAAGCGAGCTCCCGTTGTACCAACAAACCCTGCGAAGCGTGCGCTGGAGACGCATGTTCGGCGGATTTCACCTGGCAGACCACAGCAGAATGCCTACATGGCGGTGGTTCTGGTGGATCCTCTTCTGGTTAGCTCTCTCCATGTCCATGCTGCGGAGCCACTAAGCCGCCGCTATTAATCACGGCGGCCTGAAACCCTAACTAGCTAGGTGTTAGCTTCCGGCTGACGAATTCCTGAAATACGTTGGCAAAAGCAGTTTCAACGACCCTGATCCCGGCGGTTTGAAACACAAACCCCACGTTACGATTTTTTGCTGGACGGTAGGAGGTCGCAATTCCAGCCGCCGTCAGGTTTCCAAGGAAATTCGAATAGTTAGGCTGCCAGTTTCCGTTGTCGCCCTTGGCAAAGTCGTTCTCGGATCTGACCTCAAACTTTCAGACTCCAAACTCCTAACAACCCGGCTCATGGACGACGCTTTGTACCGATGACACCGTCCGGGCTGGTGAAGCAGAGAAAACCCAGAATGCTCACTGCGGCAATCATCAAAAACATTCCCATAAGTTCCTCCTTCGGCGGCAGAGCTGACTCATGCATTGCAGGTCAGGAGATTTTGCGTTACCGGCGATGGCTAAAATGTTGCGTCCGGATACGCGACGTGGCCTCATATAGCGCCTGACTGCCTGGCCGAGCTTCCTTCTCCCGTGAAAGACCCGCGCTTTAACGGCGCTAACCGAGAGTCCCATGCGGCGAGCGGTCTCTTGGGTGGTTAACTCACGGAGTTCCCGCAACTCGAGGGCTCTCCGAATTCCTGACCTCAACTGCGTCATCGCGGCCGCCAAAATTTGCGCCCCTTCCCGCTGTAAGTATCTGGCTTCGGAGTCTGGATTTGTGTCGGGCACCTCCAGGCCAGGGGCTGTTCCTTCGCTGCTCGAATCGTCGATGTGTACCTCGCGCAGCGCGCGACCTCTCCGAAGCAACATAAGTGCCTCGTTGATGGCGATGCGCGTCAACCAGGTGGAGAAGGAGATTTCCCTTCGAATTTGTGCAAGTAGACGAAGGCTTTTTGGAAAGTTTGCTGGACAACGTCTTCTGCGTCCTCCGGGACGCGTGTGTAGCGCAGCGCGAGCGCGAAAATCCTTGGCTGGTGTCGCTTGACAAGCGCTTCAAATGCCAGTTCCTCACCACTCTTGGCGGCAGCGACAAGCGCTTCTTGCTTTGGCGGATCACTGAAGGTAGCGAGCTTCGTTTCAGGTTTGCTGCCGTCTTCCGCCAGGCTGGATCGCATGGTGCTGCTCTCCTTATCGGTTTCAAATGGCATACCGTCTTCAAGCGGCTTGCCGCTGCTGCTCGCCGCCTGCCTTTGCCTTCATCGCGACAACGGCAACTCCGCGACCAGGGCGGCTCGCTTGCGTGTCGTGGGCCGATGCGGTGCTGTCTTGTAACTCGGCTCCCGGATTGCGCGCCGGCCCTTTCCGCATGTGAACCTCGGTGCCTCCGCGTTTAAAGGAGACTTCAATCCATTGCCGACTTCATGAGGTGGATGCCCCAGCCGTGTTCGCCTCCAGCCCCTCCGGCGCCACAGGGTCGGCGGCGGCCAGTCGGGTCAGATCCTTTTCCTCGTCCAGCAAATACCCGTCGCGGGGCCGGCTTCACATTCGCAGTGTGTGCGCGGTATTCACGACGCGACCTCCCGATCAGCCTCGGTGCCAGCCAAAGGTCATAGCGAATCCATTGCGGCCGCGCAGCACGCCCGACCACTTTTTCCCTTGGGGACGAAAGCGAGAACGAGTGACATAGCCCCTCCTTTCAGATGCGCTGCGTTGCGACGATGATGGGAAAGCAAGGCGAGGACCAGGCTCTCGAAGTGTTCTGGCTTAAACGGAACTCCTTGATTTGCAATGAGATAAGGGCGGGCTAAAGATTTTCGGCGGGTCCCGTGCCAGACCGCTACTGCCGGCTACGTGGGAAGGTGCCAGGTTGTTGGCGCGGAAAGCCATCGGCTATGCAGGCGGCACCGGGCTAGGCGAGTCATACCTTAACGCGGGAGGAGGGAAGCAGCCGACTCTACTCGAACTGTAGCACCACAATCTCCGGATTCGATCCGAGTCGCAGCGGTGGCCCCCACGTACCGGCTCCACTCGAAGTGAAAACCTGCATCTCCCCTATTCGGCTGAGGCCGTACACGAACTGGCGGTAAATCCGTCGCGCTATCCAGCTCCAGGGTATGAACTGGCCAAGGTGTGTATGTCCTGAAAGTTGCAAAGAAACCCCGGCAGCCTCCGCAATTTCCGGATGATCGGGAGCATGCGTCAATAAAATGCTCGGACGGCCGCGATCCAAACGGATGCCTTGGAGCACCGACGCAAGGGATCTGCGATGCCACGCATTCCGGTACTGGACACCAAGAATCTGCAAACCATCTACTTCAACCTTTTCGTTGTTGAGCACGCGTACGCCAGCCGCCGCAATAGCATGGAGATATTTGCTGTCGTCCCGAAATTGCTCATGATTTCCAGCGACGAAATACACACCGTGTGGCGCAGTTAACTGGTTCAATGGCTCCGCCGCTTGAACGGCGTCGATGGCCGTGCCGTCATACAAATCGCCGGCAATAAAAATTGCGTGCGGCTTTTCGTTCAAAATCTTGGCAACCATACGCCGCAGAAAACCGGCGTTTCGCACATGTCCCAGATGCAAATCGCTAATTAGCGCTGCTTTTCGCCCACGCCACGCGTCCGGCAAGTTCGCGAGCCGCACTGTAGTTCGCGTGACGCGCGTCCAACTTGCGTTGAAAACCCCGTAGAGTCCGGTTGCTAGCGCAACCGCGAACAGCGCTTCGACACTTCGATGGAAGTTCGGGTGCAGCCCCGCCAAAAGTCCAACCGCGAGAACCATCCAGGAGCAAACCGAGGCAATGAAAAGGAAGCTCAGCAAACCTGCCCAAACCGCGGCAATCCTGTAGACGACACGCACAAAAGCATTTGTATAGCGAAAAGCGAGCAGCGAAGCCGGAATGAATGTTGCGGACAGAACTCCGAGGACCAGCTTGATCCACAGTGGTCCAGGGATACGGGCGTTTGCAGACGAAAATGTCCACGTCTCATACAGGAAGAAATGCGTCAAAAAAAGAACCGCCTGCAGAATGACAACAAAAACGATTACGCCCTTTGAAAGTTTCACGCTCCATTCGATTCCGCAGCCGGGTAGATCGTTATAATTTGGTCCGTTCGACGCCTGCGGTCCGCCAATGCCGGCCTGGAACTCCTGGTAGAACGTGCGAGCGCGGTCTGGTCCTGCGACCCCAACACATGGCGAGGACCCTTGGCGTGCCGGTCGCTTCTCCTAACAAGTGCCGCTTCCGCGGCGCTGATAAGATTCGTAGGCCGGGTTGTGACGCACCGTTTGTCTCAAGGAAGGGTTCACTCTCTAGGAATTCTGGCCTGACCCTGCCAGCTCTGGATAAGGCTTAGGGCCGCATGATTTGTTTGCGCAAGATCAAATCACGCATGGCACCGGGCGCTTCAAGAGAGAGAAACCGTGCTCGACGGGGGTTGCCAAGACTTGGCGCCTGGCGAGGAAAAGTGCCCTGGCTGAAACACCAGAAACTTCCTCGCGGTCTTGGCAAACGCAGCGGGAAATTCGATAGCCAGCGCGACCAGCAGGCCAAATACGCTGCCCAACAGTGCAAAACCGAGGTTCTGGAGGGTGAACCAGAACGTGACTCCACCGATGGTCAATGCGTGGAGCGAACCAGCAGCCGAGTCGTGGGTCGCGGCCATGCCGGATCGAACGAAGCTCGGCACTACGACGCCAGCCAGAAACAGGGCGATCGTGACCCCGCCAAGGAGCTGCAGGACAGAAAGAACTCGTTGGATCTTCTCTATTTTCGCAGTGCTTCCCCCGTTTGTCGGCTTGACGGCGGAATGGTGGTGAGGTTGCTGCGCCCCATGGAACATAAATGCTCCTTTCTGATCGCTGACATTTCCGTTCATTGGTTTTCTCAAGCACTCAGATGGCAGGAGACTTGCTGGGGGCTCGGAGGCGTTCGTGCTCGGGTACCAAAAGCCTTGAGCAGCGAACGCCTCGAGCGCTCCTGGGGAAGCATCTCTGCGTGCTGTTATCAAGGGGTTGCTAGCAGAAGGCTCGATATTCAGGTAATTCACTGAAGATCACCCACAAAAACGCCTTAGTTAGAGACCCTTTGGTTCTGCTGCACCTGGGCGTTTTCTATGGATTTGCGGGAACTCTCATTTGGAACCATCGTTTGCGAGGCTCAGATCCTATTTGCCGGTGCGCCACTGGCTCGTCAGGGAAGGGAGCCTGCCGCACCGCGGATGGACGGAACTTAAACCGAGTGGGTTCTACCAGGTCCTGGCGCCCGACCAGGGTGGAAAGCAGTACTGCCTGCAAATGGGCGGACGCCACAAAAACCTTGTGCGACAATCCCGTGCGCCAACAGAAGGCCAAGGAAGCCACGAACGATCGATGGAGAGTCCTGGCCAAATTCTCCTCCCTCACTGGTCCACCAGATGATATCCACGGGTGTTACCATTGCTCGGCTCGACAAACTTTGTCATCTGATGGGTCTCGAAGTCGAGAACCAAGCGAAATACAAACTTGACCGCGCCAGGGCTCGATTTGCTGGTTTGGTCTCCATTCTTGTCTGCGTAGAATTCGGTGACAGCTGTGAGGGTATGTTCGTCCCAATTTGTGACGGCGAACGTATTCGTGGACACAGTGACAGAATCCTTTGCACTGGCCTGCGCTTCCGTCAAGAAACACGCTCCGCTGCTGTCGCCTTTTGACACATCCTCTTGAGTCGTGACGTGAACACAGAACAGGCTCACCCCTTCGTGGGATTCCTTCCACTTGCCAACCGCGAAGGCGGCGTCCACACTTCCGTTGACAGTCTGGGCGTTTGCAGCTGCTGGTAAAACGAACAGAAGAGACAGCATAAGGTACTTCATGTCGTAGCCTCCCTGATTAGGAGCGGACAATAGGCAGACTATAACAAATCAGCTAACCCCGCACTGGCCGGTCGTTCAGGTGGAGCCGGATGCTCAGGTCCAGTCGGCTGCTCCGAATCGAGCGACCCGATATTGAGAAACGCTATCGGAAGAACGTCCTGTGGTCGCCATCATGCTTTGCCGCCAGTTGTGGCGGGGCACCGCTGGGCATCATTAGGCAATACGTCGAGCAACAAAAGACACCACTTTAACGGGCCTTATATCCCCGCCCTGAAGGATGGGGCTTTACGGCCCGACTGGTAAGTACGGGAGGGCCCCTGAAGGCTACCGGAAGGCCAAGGCTAAGTGCCTTTCACGTTACGCTTCACGCAAAAATGAAAGACTTTCATGCTTTTCCGGTAGATGATTCTGCCGTTAGGGGTAAGGAAGCCCAGAGGACTATATGCTCATGATTCCGGTCTCTGTGGAAGGTACATGGTGGACGGAAGCGCATGCTGTGTGGATTGAGGCTTTTGCACTCATAGGGATTCTTGTCGCTGATCTTTTCTTGGCTTTCTTTACCCTTCAGGAACGTAGAGAGGCGCGTCGAGAGCGTCGGCAAGTGGAGATTGCAAGGCAACGGAGCGAGGTAACCTTGGCCGGAATTACGGCACTAGAGCGCACCATGAGCGAGGAGGATGGGTGTAATACGTTGTGGCACCGCGATTTCAAGCACGCCGGATTTGCTGTTGAGAAAGACCTATATACTCAGCTTCCTGAATATTTAAGGCGAAAATGTGACGCACTCATGGACGAAAACAGGAGGCCGATGGCCCCGGATGCACACACGAAGTTGCGTTTTCTGCTGGTATTCAGATTCCCCTATCCGAATTTCGACGCCGTGCTGGAAGATGTTGACAGGCTCCATTTTGGGAACGCGCGCACAGTATGGGACGACAACGGAAGGCCAATAAAGGTTTCTAGAAGCTCGCCAGTCAGCATTTCCGGCGAATCTCGCCGCCAGGGTGTGAAGCCCTAGAAAGTGCCGATAGGGACCGCCGGAATCCGGTACGGCCTCTTCAAACGGGGTGAACACCCCTTATGCGAATCTAGGTGTTTTCCCGTGCGCCCCGAGCACCCGTGTAGCGTCGAGAAGCGCATTGCCTTTCGTCTGCGAGACAAACCGATCATTGCCGAGAAAATCTTGCCTGTAGAATCACTTCTCAGCGAGCTGGGGCCGGAACGGCGGCAGCGGGGTTCTTCCGTTCCATAGCTCCAAAAACTGTTTCACTGTCGCCGGAGCGTGCCCTGCATAGTGGTTGTTTGCGAACGCAAAGATTTTTCGGATTCGCTTGTCATCGACAAGACACTTCAACACGACGACCCAACTCGTCAGGTCGTTCTGCCTGTCGATCACGGTCTTGTCCCACGTCGTCGTCTGCTCCTCAGTAGCCTTGCGATTCCCCAACCATCTGACATAAGAGAAGTCGGCAGTGACCAAGTCGAGCGTGCCTTTCATCTCCCAGGGTCGAGGCATAAACGACGTGTCAGTCAGCGCCAACGCCACGTTGTACCCGCGGAGCAAATCCGTCAGCCGAGGGTCGAGCCATTCCTTGTTGCGGACTTCCACCACAAAGCGACCTGCCCGAAGGTCTGACGCTCGTTTGAAGAAGGATTGCAAGCGACCACGAAATTCCTCGGAACTCTTGAGCATCCATTTGTCGAATTTGGGGAATTGCAGGAGCATCGGGCCGAGCTTGTTGCCCAGCAACTGCATCCTCTCGATGAACTCATCAAACTCAGCCTCGCATTCGACCAGCACTTTGTCGTGCGTGATGATCTGGGGAACCTTTACTGCGAAGATGAAATCTCCAGGCGTCTTCCCGTTCCAGCCTGTGACGGTTGAAGCGCTTGGAGTGCCATAAAACGTGCTATCGATTTCAACCGTTTGAAACCAGCTGGCATAGTGACGGAGAAAATCCTTTGGCCGCATGCCTTGGGGATAGAAGGAGGCTTCCCAACCAGCCGCCGTGAATGATGAAGTGCCGAGTAAGATGCGGGGCAGTGAAAAAGGGCGGGTGCCAGTGGGTTCGGACGATTTTTCGAGGTCGAACAGGGTGGGCTGCCGAACCGGTTCAACCTTGGGAGGCTTTGAATTCACAGTTCCGAGAGCCTAGCACCCACGCCGCCTCCGGGCAATCGGCCGTCATTGCTGGACGCCCTTTCGTCGTTCACAGAAATGACTCAAGACGCTGACGATCAGAACCCACCGAGCGACAATCATGAGATTGCCAACAACGCCCCCGTATTCCTTTCGGCGGAAGCAAAAAAACAGGTCTCCGCAGTGGAGACAAATTCAATCCAGAATGAGCTGCGAGCATCTATATCCGCTCTCAGCCCGTAAAGCCTTTGATCGGAATAGCGTGGCTGCTATGGCCTGTGAAATAAATGGGCTCGGGCGAACCAGAAAATAAGTAGAAAACCCAGCACCGACAAAAAAACCTGAAACGCCGTGCTAGATGCTTTCCCGCACCTGATTTTCATACCGATGGTTGAACCGAAGTCCTAAAAATCCTGCCCATCGGTACCATAGACGCTCCTTGCCTCAACAATTTACAAGTGAACCATGAGGCGAATGTCACTGGGGCTCGCTGGCGTGCTGCTAGCATTAGTCCCTATCGGATGTCTCCTAGCGGCACACTTCCATACCAAGCATACCGCCGCGTGCTGTAGCGCCAGGATTTGTGCCATCGCTCACCACCATCATTGATCATGCTCGGCGTACCTTGTACCTGTTGGGAATGCTTGAGCGCCGGTCGTCCATCTCGAATTGGGGTCTTGACACGCCTCATCGCGCCCTGGCTTGTCTCCGCGGGGGATCCAGCCAAACGCTTTTATCTCCTCAACAGGGTTCTTTATCTCTGCTTGTAGATTCTCGTCGAGTCGGAGTAGGGATCATGATTACTCACAACCCCCTCCACGGATCCGGACAGCTGGAGATTCCTCTCCAGCTCCTCACCGTAGTGTCGCCACGTCTCCCCGTCCGCGCCCGGCGCGGCTTCTTTCTTCAAAGAGAAGTAGGCCATGCGCAGCGTTTCCAGGTTATAGATGTGGTGCAGAAGCGCCGTGAACCGCAACTTCCTATCCTGCTTTGCTGCTTGACGGTCGCACGTTCCCCTGTCAACGCTTCGACGCCGCCCTCGCGAGCAGCTCTGCATGACTCGGGGCCGATGTGGGTCGCTAATCCACTTTCGTGTGACTTTTTCATTCACTACAACCTCGCCGGTTTAACCGGCGCTCAAGAGTAACCACGATGTAATTTCTTTGTAAGGCTCTTGTAAACAGCTGGCGCCAACCATCTTGTTGGTCCGTGGGTTGCACTGAGTATGTGTGCGGGGGGAGGCTGTCGGACCCAAAGGTGCCTCCTTGGGTATACTGCGATTGCTAAGATCCTAAGATCGTCGTTTGTGGCGACAGCGCGATTCTTGGGATCGCCAGTCTTTCCGAAGGCCGACCCCTCCGCAATGCGGGGACAACACACAGTCTTGACGCCCCAGAGCGGCGGCGAATCCCAGCAGAAGACATCCGAAAATGCCTAGCGTCGGGCGACGATTGGTAGAGAGCCGTCAGCATGTAAGGGTTGCGTTCATCTAATCCTTTTGGTTTTCTCGCGTGGATGCCTGCGGTGTGACATTCATCGGTCGCTTCAATTTCTCAACCATGGCCGTATCGTCTGATAGATTGAATGTTGTTGCCGGAGGCCACCCATGTTTCGCACTTCCGCCGGATGTGTCTTTTCCGCGCTTCTAGCGGGGCTTCTTGTTTGGCCCTATTCCGCCGTTTTCGGCGCAAACCTATCTGATGAGGCCGTGCGCGAGGCGTATTTCCTGGGCCAGCGGAACGATGAAAAGACGGCTCGCTTCCTCGAGACCTACCGCCGGCTTTTCCCCCTGCCGCAATCCGGCCTCTACGTTTCCGAAATCGAGCTCTTCACTCCTTATGCTGAAACCGTTGACCTCTCTCGCCAGCGCACGTTCGGTTACAGCGCGCAACAGGCGGCGCAGGAGTACCGCGATCGTGGTGATGTGTTTCGCCTCCGCGTCCGAGTGTTTTTCACCGATACGTACTCCCTGCGCACTTATGCCCAAACCGCGACGCAGAAGGATGGCCGGAAAACAGGGCTCGGACAGGATCCCAGGACCCACTCGAACGGCTCGCAGGGTTTTCAGGTCCAACTTTGGCAAAAAGACAGGCTCATCGAACCCTTGGAGATTCCCGGCATACCGGTCTTCCGCGGCTACACCGTGGGCGCAGCTTATTATGGGTTCGACGTTGTCCTGCACTATAACGGGGACGATATCGCCGCGGACAACGCTGAAGTGGTCGTCCTTACACCGGATGGCCAGCGCATCGCTGCCGAGTTTGATCTAGCGAAACTCCCTTAACTCCTCCAACCCTTAAGTTCACACGCCACATCTTCTTCAGTCCCCAAGTTTGTAGACAGCTTTGCGCCAAACAAAGGCTTTTCCCCTTGCCCTGGCGGGACTCTCACCCGCTAGATCATCAACGAGCTTCACTCGACTATCCCGGCGCCCTCATTCGTAGCGTAACGTTGCGGCGGGGTCCGTGCGCATGGCGCGCCTCGCAGGAATGTAACAGGCCACGATGGCGACAAGCGCGAGCAGAGCCGCGACGGTAGCGAAGGTGACGGGATCAACCGCGCTGACGCCGAAAAGCAGGCTACGCATGAGTTGCGTGAGCCCGAGGGCCGCGGCCAAGCCGGCGAATACACCCATTATCGTGAGCCGGGCGCCCTCGCCGAGGACGAGGCGCATTACGTCGTAGTGCTGCGCTCCGAGAGCGATGCGAATTCCGATTTCGCGCGCGCGGTGTGCGACGGAATAGGAGATGAGTCCGTACAGGCCAACCATGGTAAGAATCAGGGCGAGCGCCGCGAAGCTGCCAATCAGATAGGCAGGGTAGCGGCGAAGAAACACAGACGGAGACTGGGCGATGATCTGGTCCATGGTGAGAGGCTGGATCAGAGCCAATTGCGGATCCAAAGCATGCAGTGAGGCGCGTATGGCGCTTGTCGCATTGGCGGGATTGCCGCTGGTGCGGACCAAGTAGGGGATAAAGGAGTTCGCGTCCTGCGCGAAGGGCAGGAAGAGACTTGGCTCATCGGGGCCGTCGAGGCCAGCCTCGGCAGTGTTGCCGACGACGCCGACGATTTCGCGGTAGGGCTGCGTGGGTGAGTAAGTGAATTTGATGCGCTTGCCGAGGGGATCCTCGCCGTGGAAATACTGCTTTGCCCAAGCTGCGTTGACGATGACGTGCTGCGTCGCTGTTTCGTTATCGGCCGAGTCATTGAACAAGCGCCCGGCCAGCAGCGGGATTTTCATCACCGAAAAATAGTTGGACCCGACATCCCTGATATTGCATTCGTTCTCGTGGCCCATTGCCACAGGGCGGCCCTCGATGAGGAAGCGGATGGAGGCCCCACCGCCGGTGAGCGGTGCAACACTGTTGGAAGTGACTCCCTCAACGCCGGGAAGATTGCGAAGACGATCGGTAAACTCCTTGTCGAACCGAATCGCGTCAGGATCCTTGGGATACGAAGTCGAAGGAAGGTTCACAACGAAGACGAGGAGTCTCTGTGTGTCAAAGCCGGGATTGCGATCCACCAGCGCAGCGAGGCTCTTCACCATCAGGGCTGAGCCGATCAAAAGCACCAAAGAAAAGGCAATTTCCGCCATGACGAGGATGCTGCGCAGCCGCGCGCGAATTCCGCCGGCGGAGGCACGCCCTTCCTCTTTGAGCGTCTCTCCCTCACGTCCGTGAGAAATCTGCAGGGCTGGAACCAGGCCGAAGGCCACTCCGGTGAAAATCACGGCGGCGCACAGAAAGGTGAGGACAGCAAAATTGGCGTGAGTGTCGCGCAAAAAAGGCGCAGAGTCTAGGAGTTGTTCCGGTATGGCCGCGATGAGGAGCGAGCTGCCCCACTCGGCGAGCAGCAGGCCAAGCGCACCTCCGGCGGCTGCAAGCATCATGGTTTCCACGAGGAGCTGCGAAATCAAGCGGCTTCGAGGGGCACCTAGCGCGGCGCGAATGCTGAATTCTCTCCTCCTGCCCGCAGCGCGAGCCAGCAACAGGTTCGCAACATTGGCGCAGGCAATGAGCAGTACAAATCCGACGGCGCCGAACAGAATCAGCAGCAGCGGCTGGACCTGGCCCACGATGCGATGCCGCAACGGAGCCATCACGATTTGAATCGCGCCGTTCTCCTTTGGGTAAGCCGCGGTGAGCCCCGCGTTAATCGAGTTCAATTCCGACCGGGCTTGCTGCGGAGTGACGCCGGGGGCGAGCCGGCCGATAACCGGCATCCAACGAAGGCTGCGGCGGCTTACCAAATCCTTCTCAATATGCAGCGGCACCCAGATCTCCGCGTTGCCTCGGGGTGCAAATTCAAACTCGCGAGGAAGGACGCCGATGATGCTGACGCTTTTATCGTCGAGCTGTATGGAGCGGCCAAGGACATGCTCGTCGCCGCCGAACCGGCGTATCCAGGAACCATAAGTGAGGATGGCGACTTTTGGTCCCGCGGCGATGTCCTCTCCAGTCGCGAAATCTCGGCCGAGAAAGGGTTTGACGCCAAGGGTGGAGAAAAAATTGATGCTTGCTTGGACGCCAAAGACCATCTCCGGCTCACCCGCGCCATGAAGGGTGAAGCCGTCGCCACTGAACCCGGCAAGGGATTGGAAGGATTTCGACTGGTGTGTCCAATCGAGGTAATCGGGGTAGGAGGCGTTCCAGATTCGTGTATCCAATTCGCTGGACTTGCCTTCTTGGGGGCGCACTTCGCCAAGGGTTATCAGGAGGTTCGGTTGCCAGTAGGGAAGTGGGCGCATGAGCGCCGCGTAGACAACGGAAAAGATGGCCGTGTTCGCGCCAATCCCTAGGGCCAGGGTGAGGATGGCGACGACGGAAAAGCCGGGATTGTTCCTGAGCATTCGAAAGCCATAACGGAGGTCATGGAGAAGGTTCTCGATGGAAGGCCACCGCCAGACGTCGCGGGCGTTCTCCTCCATCAGCGTCACATTCCCAAACTCACGGCGAGCCGCAGACTCGGCGTCTTTCCGCGACATGCCGTTCCTCACTAGTCCTTCCACCTTTTCTTCAAGGTGTTCCCGAATCTCTTCGGAGAGATCGCCGTAAAGCCGACGGCGAGAAACCAATTGCTTGAGCCAGTTCATGATTCACCCCGCGCCAGAACCCGCGTAATCCCTTCGAGCATACGCTCGAACCTCGATACCTCGCGCTCTAGATGCTTCACGCCTACCGCCGTCAGCTTGTAAATCCGGACACGCCGGTTTGTGGAGGAAATGCCCCATGCGGCCTTCACAAGCTCTGCTTTGAGAAGGCGCTGGAGAGCTGGGTAAAGCGATCCTTCTTCGATCTCGAGCAAATCGTTTGAGGTTCGTTTGATATGTTGCGCGAGGGCATAGCCATGGAGAGGCTGCCGCTTCAACGTGCGAAGAATCATCATTTCTAAAGCGCCTGGAAACAGGTCACGCTGCTCGTAGCTCTTCACAAGGAGAACCCCCCGCTCAGGCTAGTTCTGACTAGGCCTAGACACAAATAGTATAGCTCGAATTTTGCTGTCAAGCATGCGGTTGGTGCTTTGACGGTGGCGCTCGAACCTCCGAACTCGCGGGATGGTTCACTGTTGCGGATTCGAACGCCCCATAAGTGAGACCATCTCGTGTCTCAACAGGCTGCCGGAGAAAGGTTCAAGAGTCTGCGGACGACGTCGAAGTCGGGGCGAATTCCGGCCTGGTAGCCGCCATCAACGGCATGGCGTTCAAATTCAAAAGCAGGGACTCCACGATCTCCCTGCCGTCGGGATCGCGCACCGCTTGCAATGGCGTGCGGCCACCGAGTGCCGGCACCTTATGGTTAACCCAGTCCTCGGCTTGCTTCTCGATGATTTCCTGAAGCCTCCTCTTTGCCTCCGGATCGCGGCGAAGGGCTTGCTCGAACTCCTCACCATCCTTCGCCTGCGCCTTGGTTCGTTTGGGAGCTTTCGCGAGCATCTCGTCGGCCGTTTGCGCCGTTGTGCTCTGGTGCGTAACGGAAGCACCAAGCCGCCTTTCGATCTCAGCGCGGAGGCGTCTGGCGCGATTTGCGGAATTCACTTTCGCAATCAGGGATCGGCCGGCAATTTTGATATTCCCGAGGATGGTATTGTCCCAACTCGGAATCCTCGGGTTGCCCTTCCTCGACCAGTCAAATTCAATGCTCTCGAGCTTCCCATCTTTGCCGAATTTCGCCTCCTCCAAAAGCTCCTCTTTCGATTGGAGCAGGGCCAGCGGCGCGAGGGCGTCAAACGCCTCTTCAGGCGATTCAATGCGGAACTTCAGCGTGTGGAACACAAGCGGATCACCGTCCGTATTGGCCAATCGTGGGGGAGTGTACAGTCCATCCCGAATCGTTAGGTACTTGAGACGAATCGCATCCTGGCATCGTACAAGATCGGCGGGAGTCAAATCCCGATTTTGCTTGGCGATCTTCCTTCGCAGCTGCTTCCGGAGACCAATCACCTCGCCCTTCCACCTGGGCGGGATGCGGATCGGGGCCGTACAACCGAGAATGGAGAGTGTCGGCAGGTTCCAAATCTGCGCGTAAACTACATCTCCCTTTTGCAGCATATGTGAGGCCGACTGCTCGACAACCTCCGTCTCTCCGCCAATCAGGATATCCCGCAGCCGAATGCGCTCGCCGGGCTCACTCCACAAGACTTCAAAGAAACTGAGTGGCTGTGTGGTGGCCTGTTCAAGAAACAAGCGCTCGAGCTCCGACAGCCGGCCGCCTTTTTCCAGCTCGTACCATCGAGTGACAATGCCGCCTCTCCAGATCGCTCCCTTTCCGCTGCGCGGCCTTTGGGGGTCCCAATGGAACAAGAAGTAAGGCATGAAGATCTGCTGCTCACCGGGGTAGGCATCCAAGGGAACCGGCAGATCGGTCATCTTGAAGTCTTCCCAGGCCACCTGAATCTGGTCGCCAAAACTTGCGTTCGGCAAACCTCAGCATGTCTCGTGTTAGCTGGTCGGATGCGTCTCGTTGCCGTGCCCAAAAACTGTGGGTGGCACATTGCTGCTCCAAACAGCAGCGCTTGTATTTCTTGCCGCTGCCACAAGGACACGGGTCATTTCTGCCGATCTTGCCCTTCCCAGGAGAGAGCATAATGTCGACACATTACCCTCCGAAATCAGGAAAGACAAGAGCCGAAGTTCATGCTTTTGTGGATTTCCTGCTCAGTATTCGATTGCCCCCTGCTCTCGAGAGCGGAGGCAATGCTCGGGACGCCGCCGAGTTATCAACTGCTGGTTGTTGGAGGTTGCCAAGCACATCAGCCGCAACTGTCAGCACCGTACACGAGGGAAGTCTGGACCGCCATGGCGAGGTGCTCGAAAAAAGCCCGCCGGTCAAGGACGCCGAGCCGGCCAGCTTTTTGCCGCAATGGCACATCGCTAGCCGGTCACTCGGATTCTGCAAACAAGCCCCGATTTGCTCTGACCCGAGTTTGTAGGGGGCCGAAACAGAACTTCTCGTCCTCCTTTTTTAAGATTGGATCGCGTTTTCTTTCACGATTCACTGGGGAAAAATGGTTTCGCCAGCGAGGGCGGTAGATGGCAGAATCCTTAGAACTCACTCTGTCAGGGAAACGCGATTCAGCGCGAGGTCGAACCGATGGCGTACACTCCGGGCAACTTTTCTTTCGAAGCGTGGTGGGAGAAAGTCATTGCGCGCACGCCCGTTAAATATATTTCCTTGATCTTGGCTGCCGTTGGAGGATTGCTCGTTTGGAGATTTCCCGGCGGTTATTTCTGGCACTCCATCGGGGAAGCTGCCGTTATTGCCGCGCTCCTCATGTTCCTGGTAGACCCGTTCCTGAAGGCTAGGCTGCTCAAGGAGGCGGCCAGGGATATTTTTGAATATCTCTTAGGATTCGACCACCAACCACCGTTAAAGGAGCGCCTCAGACGATTGGTTTTCGATACCAAGCTGTTCCGCAGGAATTTCAACGCGCGGTACAGACTCATTCCTGAGGCGGATTTCATACAGAGCGAGATGGAATTCGATTTCGAGCTGGTTAACCCAACGGAGGAGGCAGTTGAGTTCCAGTATAAAATTGATTTCGAGCAGGCTGAGAACCCTCGCCTCGATTCTCTGACCCTTATATCTTCGGAAAAAAGCTATGAGTGGCGACCAGCGCTAAACGCCACGGAAGATGAACCGTTCGTTCTTCAAGGGCTCGCAGACCCGGTGAAGATTCAGCCCGCTTCGAAGGGTTTCAGCTACAGATTCGGTGGAAAATGCGCGGTAAGCTATCCAGCCGCTTTTTATTATGCCCAACATTTCGCTTATCCCACGATAGGAGTTACTGTCACAATCGAACACCCGCAAACGCTGGAAGTCGCTGCGGCTCAAACTCCGGCGCACGAAGGAAATGTCTGGAGATACGAGAGACTGTTCATGCCCGGCGACCATATCAGCATTCGTTGGAAACCGTCGAGTTCTTAAGACGGACCCGAATCATCTAACTCGGGACAGAAGACTGCACAATCTAAGCACTCGAATTTCAAGCAAGCAGTTTCAAGTACAGTTTAGAAACGCCCTGGACCTCGAGGGATTGTCTGGCGGTGGCCTGAACCCGCCGTGGGCGCCAGGAGACAGCCACTGGTCCCAGGCATTCAGCACTATGTTGTGATCGGCGCGAGGCAACTGACGACTAGCGGGCGTAGCGGGCTCCCCCGTCCCGCGACCGCCTCACGCGGCCCAGGGCTATGAGGCCCTCCGCTTGCCACCGATCATTTCGAGTAGGTGCGCGTATCGTATGACACGGCCTTCGTGCTCTCTCCAACACCATATTTGTCCGTAAGTGCGCCGGTCCCTCCCAGAGTAATACTCTCCGGACAAGCAGTCGCTCTTGTCGGACAGCCGCAACATGGCGGTGCCAAAATGCATGTGCATCGACTTCATGGCATAGGAAAGAGGCTGGTTTTGGTACTGGTAAATCAAGGCGACACCCTCAGGGTCTGACACCTGCAGTTCGGCAACGCAACTTCGCGACATCGATGTGATCGTGGTGAGGTAAATCGAGATTTGCGTCCAGCTTTGGAAAATCTGGAGCAGCACATCGTGACGTTTGACGTGGCCGTCGAACGAGGAGACCAGGAACCCGCGCCAGTGTCCGGTGAGGTTCGGGACTCTCGACAATCCCAACTTGCGCACCAAGCGGTTGCGCCAGAGGTGCTTATCAAACAGCGTGTTCACCACGCCGTAAAAAGCCAAACTGGAAGGTGCATCGAGCCACCACGGTGTGGAAAAATGAGCGGCGGCCATGAGTTTGGAGCACAACCAGGCGCACACAACGGCCACTGCAGCAAGCAGAAGAGGAACAAATCTCCTTTCGCTGGAGTCTGTACTGTAACCGTGCATGCTACACGCGTCCGGCTTTCGATCAGTTGGATTGCGCTTACCACCCGGACTGCTGCTGGGCAGCCCCGCGGGGGGAACAGCCAGCGGTATGGTTTCCTGAAGAGGTATCCCGCCGGTATCCTAGAATCAGGCAACTGCTGGTGGTAACGCTCCTTCCAACTTCTCTGTTTAGAGGCGCACCGCCCCTGCCCGGTTGCCTCTGAGGCAACTTGCCCAAGGTGAACCATGCGTCGCAATTTGCCCTTCTTCCCTAAGTTCTTTATTTCTTGCCGCTTCTAGCTCAGGTCAATCCGCTCTAAGCGAACCCCAGGGTATCGAAGCTTTAGTTGCAGAGGTCCGGCTATTGAGAAAGGCTGAATAAGCTTGTGGGAACGCTCCAATCGAGCGTCAAAAAAGCGTGTTCATCCAGAGCCCGACGCAATCCTCCCCCGTCAGCGGCACTCCTTGAACCTCGTCTTTTCCAGGCCGTCGGGACCGCGCCGCATGGCTTACTTGTTCTTTTGTTCCCCCGCACGTTTGCTGCGCCATAGCTCACGCCACAGGGAGCGCATCATCACCATCCCAATCATGGCAACCCCGAGCTTCATGCCAAACCAAATGGAATCCAATGGGTCCACCGTCCACCTCTCACAACGGGTTGCACGCCACTTCGTTGAGATGCCCAATCTCCCGTTGAACACCTCAATCATGAGGGTCAGTTTTGGAAAAAGAGATGGTACTTGACCCTATCGGTTAATGGCTGATCGAGTGCTCTGCAGAGTCTTCCGAAACAAGCGCATTTCCTCCTACATGCTGCGGTGCTTGGCATTCTCAAAGTGACAGGATCGGTTCAGAACGATCTCGGGGCCAACGTATTCGATAACGTCACCGTTCAAGTTGCGGACCCGGGTCCGAAGAACCTAGGAAAGACATCGTTGATTGGCTGAAGAAGAAATATCCAACGGTCAAAATCCTTGCCTTCCGTCCACCGCAAAAGGAAATGTCCGATTAGAGCGCCGCGTAATCGCTTGCCAATCGTGCATCCGTTCTGTAGCCCGGCCTTTAAGACACTCTTGAAATCGGCAGCACGGCTACCGCTCGAGCGATGGACGCCCGCACCGAGCACCGCAACTCTAGGCGAAGCCCTACTCCACTTTCGTGTGATAGATTGTTTTATGGAGGAGAAATGGACATTCTATCAGCGTTGAAAAACGAAGCGTCAAAGCTGCAAAAGCAGTTGGATACGGTCCATGCAGCCATCAAAGTCTTCGGGGGAAGGGACGGCGTCGGTCGTGGCAAGAAACGGCGCTTGTCTCCAAGTGCGAGAGCGAGAATAGCGAAGGCGCAAAGGGCGCGGTGGGCAAAAGCAAAGGCTGCGAAGAAGAACGGCTAACAACCTTCCTTCCGCCACGTCTTGATCAGGCACATCCGATGCATGCCTTGAACCTCTCCGTCCGATGAATCGCAGAATCATAAGCTGGCTGATTGTTTCGAGCCTGATGTGCGCCGCGGGTTATGCTGCGTTGTTCATTGCTCCGGATGAGCGAACCATGCATGACGCGCAGCGCATCTTCTATTTTCATGTGCCAAGCTGGGTCGCCATGTTCTTAGCGTTTTTTGTATCTGTCTTTGGAAGCATCTCTTATTTATTCACACGCAAGCAACGATGCGACTGGCTTGGCGTCGCAGGGGCAGAAGTGGGCGTGGTGTGCTGCACGCTTGGGCTGATAACCGGTCCGTTGTGGGGAAAACCGGCTTGGGGGATCTGGTGGACGTGGGATGCGCGGCTCACAACGACTTTGGTTCTTTGGCTGCTATACATTTCTTATCTTGTGCTGCGTTCGATGGTGGAGGAAACCGAGAGGCGTGCCAGAATCTGCGCGGTGTTCGGAATCTTTGCTTTTCTCGACGTGCCGTTGGTGTACGTTTCAAACCGCTTTTGGCGGACTCAACACCCCACGCCGGTCTTTTTCGGCGGCCCTAACGCAGGGGTCGACCCCACCATGGGCAAAGTACTGTTGCTATGTTTCGCTGCCATGGTCGCGGTCATGACCGTTCTTCTTCTGGACCGTTACCATCTTGAGCGTTTGCGGTGCGAAGTAAGCCTGCTGACATCTGAAATTGAGTCTCGCGATTTGGACAAGCGATCGCGCATGGCTAGGGAGCACGTATGAAGAACTTCCAGTATCTTCTCGCCGCATGGATTGCAGTTTGGGTTGTCTTTTTCCTTTATCAGATTTCCCTATCTCGCAGATTCTCCCAATTGCGCGACGAGATCAAACGCCTCAAGGAACGGCTTCGATGACTTGCTCCCGGGCAGGACAGTTCACAAGGAAAAACCTAAGGCGGTAGATCGAGAACCGAAAAGTGCACGGTAAATTTGTTCTGACGGATCGCTGGAGAAATTTATAGGATTGGCTGGTTCCGATCACACTTTGCCATGCGGTGCGATCCTTTTTGATTCCTCAGCTGATCAGCAGGTATTCGGCAGCGGAGAGCTCTGCTGCGCGCCGAGAGTCCAGGTAAGAAGCTGAGTCGTTCTCCGATGGCGCCTATTTCAGGTGACAGGCGCAAGAGTTCTCGCTCATCCGCAGGTAATCGAATACCAAACGCACGTTACGCGTGAGTCGTCGCATTTTC
>WNGO01001090.1_pt1 | contig 34783 bp, 27 predicted proteins | sample 5400511 | NCBI WGS metagenome assembly WNGO01 (sample SAMN13153380, study PRJNA577476) | soil metagenome | isolation source: 20 cm soil or saprolite under Garry oak tree replicate 2 | place: USA:California | collected 2016-06-15 | reverse complement strand
AGCGATCATGACCCTTTTCACCGCCTGGTCCATGCGCCTCAGCTCGTGCATGACCTGGCGGATGTCCTCCGTCGCGGCGAGACAAAATACCTCGTCTCCGGCCTGCACCACCGTGTCGCCCTCGGGCAGAATCGGGCTGTCACCGCGAAATATGGCGGCGATACGCGTGTCCACGGACGGAATGTGCTTCCTGAGATCCTTCAGAGGATGGCCGACCAGGGGACCGCCCTGGAATGCACGCACTGCGACCAAGCTCACCTTGCCGTGAGCGAATTCGAGCACCTGCAGTGCTTCAGGAAACTCGATGAGCTTGACGATGTAGTCGGTAAGGATCTGCTCCGGACAGATCGCCAGATCCACGTCAAAGCAGTCCGGGCCGAGCACGCGCTCGTTGGAAAGGTAGTCGCTCGCGCGCAGGCGGACGATTCGGGTCGGGACGTTGAACAGCTGCTGCGCCAGCTTGCATGCGACCAGGTTGGTTTCGTCGCTTTGCGTTACCGCAATCATCATGTCGCAGTCCTCGATGCCCGCCTCGACCAGCACCGAGGGGTGCGCGGCGCTGCCGACCACGGTGCGCAAGTCCAGGCGGTCCTGGAGGTTGCGCAGCCTCGCGGCGTCGATGTCCACGACGGTAATGTCGTTGGCTTCGGATGCCAGGTTTTCGGCGACAGATGAGCCGACTTGGCCAGCGCCGAGGATTACGATTTTCAAGGCGGGAATCCGCGCGAAAAACCCGGAGTCAGTCTTCTTTTCGCCCGGCGAGAATCCCGAGCGCTTTCAACTTGCGGTACAAGTGCGTGCGCTCGAGACCGCTTCGCTCGGCGACGCGCGCTATGGATCCGTTCACCTGCGCGAGATGGTGCTCGAAGTAGGTTCGCTCGAAGGCTTCGCGAGCCTCGCGCAGGGGAAGATCGAGCGACAGGTCCGTCTCGGCGGAGCGGCGCGCAAACTGCGGCAGCACCCGCTCCGCGTCCGCGACGCCGATCTCCTCCTCCAGGCTGGTGAGCGCCAGGTTGCGCACCGCTGCGGCGAGATCTTCTAGGTTACCCGGCCAGAGGAAATACCGCAGGACGTTGAGGGCACCGGTGGAGAAGGTTCGCGGCGGGCAAAAGCGCGTTTCCACCAGCTGGGCAAGCATCAGGCTTGCGATCTCGGGAATGTCCTCCGGATGCTCACGCAGAGCCGGAAGCGAGATGACGATTCCCGCGAGCGCTTGCATCAATGCCGCGTCGAAACCCTGCGATTCCACCAGGTGTTTCGGCTCCTCGGCGGTAAAAGACACCAGCTGCACGTTGCTTCTTCCCGCGCGCGCGGCGAGAAACGCCAGGTGCTTCTGCTGGTTCCGGGACAGCATCGCGAGTTCCCCGACGAAGAGGACGCCGCTGGAAACCTGCTGCAGCAAATCCTGAGACGCCTCGTTGAGTGCGTGCGCCGCATCGATCCAGGGTGCGTTGGGCTGCTGCAGATAGCGCGCGTAGAGCTCCGGCATCACGCCTCTTTCGCCGCGCAGCAGCACGGCTGTCCCGGCGGCAGAGATCCTCGCCAGGCGCTTCTTCAGCTCGGTCATGATCACCGAACGGCCGAAATTCACGATGCTGAGTGGCATCACGGCGCGCGATTCCCCCGCACGCAGTGCACGCTTCACGGTTGCGAGGAGCTTCTGCAGCGCGATCGGTTTTTCCAGGAAATCCATTGCGCCGCAGCGCGTCGCCTCCACCGCCGTGTCGATGGTGCCGTGACCCGACATCATGATCACCGGCATGGTGAGCTGGCCCCCGGTGGCCCATTCCTTCAGGAGCGTAATGCCGTCCGCGTCGGGCATCCAGATATCGAGCAACACGAGGTCCGGACGTCTCTGCGCGCGCAACGAGCGCGCCGCGGTGGCATTCTCCGCAAGCTGCACCGAGTGTCCTTCGTCCGAGAGGATTTCGGACAAGAGCTCGCGGATCCCGACTTCGTCGTCGACGACTAGTATCTGCGCCATGGTCGCTCAGGCGGCGAGCGGGAGCGAAATCCGCACCGCCGCGCCCCGACCCCCTTCCTTCCCGATGTGGTTTTCTATCCGAACAGTGCCGTGATGCTCCTCGATGATCCGCTTTACGATCGCCAGCCCCAGTCCGGTTCCCTTGGGCTTGGTGGTGACGTAGGGCTCGAACGCCCCGTTGATGATGGCATCGGGGAAGCCGCAACCGTTGTCGCTGATCCGCAGCCACACTTGGCCACCCGAAAGCTCGGTCGACACTTCGATTTTCGGGTCGGTGCTTCCGAAAAGAGCATCCTGCGCGTTTTGCAGCAGATTGTGGATTACCTGTCGCAGGCGGTCGGGGTCACCGCGCACCAATGGAATGCTCCTCTGGAGGTTGGCCTGTATCCGAGTTCCTGACTGTTCGTACAAAGCGAGTACCTCGGTAACGAGCCGGTTCAGGTCCAGTCCGCCTAATTGCGGCGGGGGCGTGCGAGCATAGTCGCGGAAATCATCCACCATGTTCTTCATGGCGGTGACCTGCGCGACGATGGTTTCCGTGGCGTGGTCGAGCGAGCGCGCCGCCTCGGGCGAGAGTTTGTCGCCGAGTTTCGCCTGGAGTCGCTCCGCCGCGAGCTGGATCGGCGTGAGCGGATTCTTGATCTCGTGAGCGAGCCTGCGCGCGACCTCGCCCCAGGCGGTGGCGCGCTGTGCCGCGATCAATTGCGTGACGTCGTCGAATACCACGACGTACCCGCCCTCCCCGGTCTCGGGCAGCGGCGACCCGCGTACGAGAATCACCGCGCCTCGCTCGCGCATCTCGATCTGCTGCTGCCAGACGGTTCCTCTGTGTTGTTCGAACTCCGCTTGCAGCATGCGAGCAAACTCGGGGAGCGTGCGCCAATTCTCGAGTTTGAGTCCGATCAATGCGGCAACGTTCTCGTGCAGGATGCTGCCTGCCCCGCTGTTTGCAATCCGGAGGGTGAGGCCATGATCAAAAACGAGCACACCCGCCGACAGATTGGCGAGAATGCTCTCCAGGTACGCTTTGGCGGTTTCGAGCTGCGCTTGATTGAGCGACGCGGCGTCCTGCGCCTCGCCCAGCTGTTGAGTCATGCTGTTGAACGACTGCGTGAGGATGCCCAGCTCATCGCGGCTCGTGACCCGAGCGCGGCGCGAAAAATCGCCGCGCGCCACCGCCTGGGTGCTCTCGGCGAGCACGGCGAGCGGGTTCGACAGGCGCCGCGACAGCAGGAACGCGAGTGCAATGGCGGAAAGCAAAGCGAGCAATAGCGTCAAGGTCAGCGTGAGAATGTAGATCTCCTTCAGCCCCTGGCGAGACAGCGACAGCTCCTTGTATGCACGATACACGCTTTGCACCGATTCGCCCTGTTCGGCGAGCGTCTGCGGCACCCAGTGCGTGAGTTGCAGCAAGCGCGATTCGTCTGCGCGCCTGGAAGTCTCAAGGGACACGATCACTCGCAGCAAGAGTCCCTTGTCGCCCACCGGTTCGACCACGGCATAACCGCGCGCCTGGCGTGCATCGCGCAACGCCTGTGCACTTGGGCTGGGCGCCACGAGTTTCCCGGGTTCCCGGCTCGCCCTCGCGAGCACCTGTCCACCTTCGGTTATGAGCCACGCTTCCTCGACGTAGGCCTGCTCGCGCAAACGAGCGAGCGCCGCCGGTTGGTCGCGCCTCGGGGTCTCGGAGAGATCGAGCGCCATCACATGGGCCTTGAGAAGCAGCTCGTTCAACATGACGTCGAGCGCCGCCCGGCCGAGATTGAGTCCCCCTTCCAGCGCGCGCTCGACGCGCACGTCGAACCAGGATTCAATGCTCTTCGCGAGGAACTGCAGCGACACTGTATAGACGAGGAGCCCGGGGACCACTCCCACCAACGCAAACATGACGAGCACCCGAAACGTCAGCAGCGAACCGAACACTTTTGCGCGGCGCTGCCGCGCGAGGATCGTCAACTGGTACACGACGAGCCCGAGGAGAGCCAGAGCAATCGCCGCATTCAGACCGAGCAGCAGCGGATAGTGCTCGGCGAAGAGCGGCGAGTTGGCGGTCGCCGCGGCCAGCAGGAACAGCAAAATGCCGCCGAGCGCGGCGCTGGCGATGAGCACGTAGGTCATCGGGCCTCCTGCACCGGGGCGAGCGGGGTAAACCGAAACCGCTTCCAATCGGAGGTGAGCGTCCACTCGCGGTTGGTGACGGCACTCACTCGGAAGGGCGTTGGCAGCTGAGCCGGATCAAGGCGCAGCCGAACCGCTGCGACATAGGTCCGGCCGTTATCGACCTGATCCTGTCCCAGCACCGCCCAGCCGTGAACCCTGCCGAGTGCTTCCAGCGCCTCGGAAAGAGTGGGGAAGTTCTGATACAGCGTCCCGCTCGACAGCCGGTACTGTTGCGCAAGCGGGAGGTAGGAAAGCCGTAGCTCCAGCTTTTCCGAGGCGGTCTTCTCGTCGAACCAGTACCATCGCGGCCGCGTCAGCTGGAACTCCACGAGGAAGCCGAGCGATACGCCGCTTTTCAGGGCCTCCAGGAGCGGCGCGGTCAGATCAAGGTGAAAATCAGCGTTCAGGAAATAGCGCGTCTCGGCGATCTCCAACCCGGCGTTGTTGACCTGTATGGGCTGGGCGAGCGCCGGCGTAGCGAGGACCAGTGCGAGCGCAGCAACGAATCGACGCAAGCTTGTCTTCATTCCGCAGTTTGGGCAGTGTTTTTTTTCAGCAAGGCGTAGAAGAAACCATCGCTATCGGCGCCCGGCAGGATCTGGCCGTCGAAAGGGCGCGGGACCCCTTCGCCACCCTCGATGAGCCCTGGGAGCGGAAGCATTTCAGCTCCCGGGTGCCGCAGAAGAAAATTGTCCACCTGGGCGCCGTTCTCCTCGGGAAACACCGAGCACGTGGCGTACAACAATTTACCATCGGGGGTGAGTACCCGCCACAAGGCTTCCAGCAATTCCGCCTGCGTGCGACCGAACTCGGATACATCGGCCTTCCGACGCAGCCATTTGATGTCGGGATGGCGCCGCACCACGCCCGATGCCGAGCAAGGTGCATCCAGAAGAATTCGGTCGAAAGGCCTCCCCTCCGAGAAATCCTCCGGCTTGCGACAATCGCCGACCACGACTTTCGCGGAGAGCTTCAGTCTGGAGAGATTTTCGGCGATACGCCGCGCCCGCACGCCGTCCGCGTCGACTGCGAGAAGCTCGCACTCGGCAAGCTCGAGCAGGTGTCCGGTCTTGCCACCGGGCGCCGCACAGGCATCCAGAACTCGCATCCCGTCGCGAACATCCAGAAGGGGCGCCGCTCGCTGAGCGCCGGCATCCTGCACCGAGACCTCGCCCGCTGCAAATCCCGGAAGCCGCTCGACGCGGCAAGGCTTTTCGAGCAGCAGCGCATCTTGTCCCAGCTCCCGCGCGGGAATTCCAGCACGCTCCAGTTTCTCCAGATACGCCTTCGCCGGGAGTCGCCGCCGGTTTACCCGCAAAACCATGGGCGGGTGCCGGTTCGACTCCAGCAGGACGGACTCCCACTCGTGCGGGTAGGCCAGGCGCAACGCGTCGATCCACCACTGCGGATGGCGGTAACGACCAGACTCGGTAGCCTCGATCTCCGAGAGCAGCTCGGGCATGCGGCGCTGGAAGTTGCGCATCACCGCGTTGACGAGTCCTTTCGCGCGCGAGTGCCCAAGCAGGACTGCCGCCTCCACCGCCTGATGCACGACCGCGTGCGCGGACTGCGGCCGGGCGGCAAGCTCCGCGAGCGCGGTGAGCAGCAACCCACGAACCGGGAAATCCGTGAGAGGTTTCTGCAGCAGTCGCTCCAGGGCCACATCGACTACGCCGTAGTTCCGCAGCGCGTTATAGCAAAGATCCTGTGCTGCGGCAGCAAGCGTCGGCGCCGACGCACTGCGTTTGAGGTCGGCGAGCGCAACGCTCAGGCTCTCTCCCCGGGAGACGCGCCCAATGGCTTCGGCGGCTGCAACAAAGGCCTGCGCAAGGGAAGGGCCGGCGGAAACGGTGGACACGGATGCACTGCGCAAGGTCACGGGCGTTACGCGCATTATAGGCGCAGTGGGCTTGACCGACTTTGCTACTGGGGTTCGAAGCGTTCGCCGGCGGTCAGCGGAAATCCTCTGAGAAAATCCGCCGTGGGCAGTCGTTTTCCCCCCGACCGCTGCAACTCGGATATGATCAGAGCGCCTTCCCCGCACGCAACACACAAACCGTCCGGACTCACGTTCACTATCTCACCCGGATTCCCCCGCCCGCCTGTAGTAGCGCAACGCCAAATCTTGAGCTCCACACCGCGCACGCGCGCATCGGCCCCCGGTGACGGATTGAGCGCGCGGACCTGGCGATTCACGGCCATGGCAGCCTTGCGCCAGTCCACACGAGCCTCGCGCTTGTCGAGCTTGGCTGCATACGTCACCCCTTGAGCCGATTGCGGTGTCGCCTTGACCAGACCGGTTTCCAACGCATCCAGCGCTTGCACTATGAGTTTCGCGCCAAGCTCCGCGAGCCGATCGTGCAGCGTTCCCAGGGTATCGTCCTCCAGTATTGGAATCCTTTCCTGCATCAGCACAGGGCCGGTGTCGAGCCCGGTGTCCATCTGCATGATCGATATACCGGTGTCCCGATCGCCGGCAAGGAGTGCCCGCTGAATCGGCGTTGCGCCGCGCCATCGCGGCAACAGGGACGCGTGAATATTGATTGCCCCGTGCCGAGGAAGCTCGAGCACCGGCTGCGGCAGAATCAATCCATAAGCGGCAACCACGATGACGTCGGCACGGAAATGCTTGAGCTCCGCTTGCGCCAGCGTGTCTCGGAGACTCTCGGGCTGGGTTCCCTGAATGCCCCGCGCTGATGCCAGCTTTTTCACCGGTGATGGCGCGAGCGCGTAACCACGCCCCGCAGGCCGGTCCGGCTGAGTCATCACGCCGACCACACGATGGCGGGACTCGAGCAGAGCCTCGAGGCAGCGTGCCGCAAATTCAGGAGTGCCGGCGAACAGGACGTTCACGGAAGGGGCACCCGCTCAACGCTCGCGCGAAAGGCAGCGCTGCCTCAGGCCGTCTTGCGGAGCTGTTTTTGAAGTTTCGCCTTGATGCGCTGCTGCTTCAGGCGCGAAAGATAGTCGACGAAAACTTTGCCCTCGAGATGATCCATTTCGTGCTGGATGCAGACCGCGAGGAGTTTCTCTGCAGCGAACGTAAAAGATCCTCCGTCCAGGCCAAGCGCGCGCACCGTCACGCGCTCGGCACGCTCGATTGGCTCGTAGATTCCCGGCACCGAGAGACAGCCCTCCTCACGATATTGGACGCCCTCGCTGCGGACGATCTCCGGATTGATCAAAACCAAGAGCTCATTGCGTGTCTCGGAGGCATCGATGACGATCACTCTTTGGTTCACGCCAACCTGCGTCGCTGCGAGTCCCACCCCCGGCGCTGCGTACATGGTTTCAGCCATGTTCCGGACCAAGGCGCGAACCGCTTCGTCGACCTCGAGTACGGGCGCAGCCCTCCTATAGAGCCTCGGATCGGGATAGCGAAGGATGTCTAGCAGCGCCATAAATACTTGCAAATTGAAAGAATTAGATGCAGAATTTAATGCAGACTGTAAAAAGCAGGCCGCGAAAGTTAATATAAGGACTGCGGCAGCTAAATCCAGACGAGGCGGTCATGCAAAAGTCTATCACAGCTCTCCTGGCACTCGCCCTAGCGGGCGCGGGGTTGTTGGCACTTGCGCAGGGCGACTTGCAGGTGAAGGATGCGGCGCCGGACCGCTACGTCGTGCAAAGGGGCGATACGCTTTGGAGCATCGCCACCAAATTCCTCGACGATCAATGGCGCTGGCCGGAAATCTGGCGAATGAACCAGGAGCAGATTAGAAACCCGCACAATATCTTCCCGGGCGATGTCCTTGTGCTCGACCGGAGCGTGTCGCCACCGCAACTGCGTATCGCGGATGCCGGCACTGCCGGCACCGCCGGCGGCGGCGTTGGGGGTGCGGAAGCGGTCAAGCTTCTGCCGCGCATCTACACCCAGCCCTTGTCGTCAGAGGCGATACCTCCGATTTCGCCCAAGTCGATCGAGCCGTTTCTGACGCAACCATTGCTCATCGAGGAGGGCGGCCTAGACAGGGCGCCGCGGATCATCGCTACCGAGGAAAATCGGGTCAACTTAGGCGCCGGAAATGTCGCCTATGTCAGCGGTTTTGGCGGCACCGATGCTCCCGTTTGGCAGATCTATCGCGCCGGTCGACCGCTGGTCGACCCTGACAACCAGAGAACTCTGGGGTTCGAGGCCGTGTTCCTGGGCAACGCCCAAGTGACGCGAAGCGGCGAGCCCGCGACAGTACAGATCGTGAATTCCAAGAAGGAGATATCTGCAGGGGACCGGCTCATCCCGGCGCCCCCGCCCACCATCCCCCAGTATGTGCCGCATGCGCCGAGCTCCGCGGTAAGTGGCCGAATCATAGGACTCTACGATGCTCTCGCCACCAGCGCGGGCGGGCGCGACTCGATCATCTCCATCAATAGAGGCAGGCGCCACGGTTTGGAGATCGGACACGTGCTTGCTGTCTACCGTAACGTCGTAGTCTACGATCAGAGCGATTATCTGAAATCGCGTGACCGTTCCCCGGTGATACAGCTGCCCCCCGAACGCTACGGTCTGGCCTTCGTCTTCCGTACCTTCGACTCCGTCTCTTACGCGCTGGTAATGGAAAGCTCACGGCCGGTGCAAGGGGGAGATATCGTGCAGAACCCCTGATCGGGATCCCGTTCAGCGAGGCTTCGCGTATGAAGGATTCAGGCGACCTTGCGGCCTGGATCGAACTCAGTCTGGTCCCCGGGCTCGGTGGCCAGAAATTCCGATCCCTGCTTTCCACCTTCGGCCTTCCCGGCAACGTGCTGAACGCGACGCGATCGCAACTGTGTCGCGTCGTGCCTGAAGCGCTTGCATCGGGCATCCTCGAGCGAAACAGGGGTGCAGACGTCGAAAAAGCTCTCGAGTGGGCTGCCCAGCCCGAGCACAGCGTGCTGACCCTTGCCGACGTCGAATACCCAAGGCAACTCCTCGAAATCGCCGATCCCCCGGCCCTGCTCTATGTCGCGGGCAACGCGAAGCTCCTTTCTTCCCCGGCGCTCGCCGTGGTCGGAAGCCGAAACGCGACGCCTCAGGGGCTGAAGAATGCGCAGAGCTTCGCGCGAACCTTCAGCGAGGCTGGCCTGGTCATCGTGAGCGGCCTGGCTATCGGCGTGGACAGCGCCGCACACTCCGGCGGCCTGGAGGGACGAGGGTCCACGGTCGCGGTTCTGGGGACTGGTATCGACATCGTTTATCCGCGTCGCAACGAGCCCCTCGCGAAGGAAATCTTGTTGCGGGGCGCGCTGGTGTCCGAATTTCCGCTCGGCACACCGCCCAACGCGGGAAATTTTCCCCGGCGCAATCGGCTCATCTCGGGTCTTGCCCGCGGTTGTCTAGTGGTCGAGGCTACCCTGGATTCAGGCTCGCTTATCACTGCGCGCCTCGCCGTGGAACAGGGCCGAGAAGTGCTCGCCATCCCCGGCTCTATCCACTCGCCGCTCTCCAGAGGTTGTCATTCCTTGATCAAGCAGGGCGCGAAGCTGGTCGAGAGCGCGCAGGATGTTCTCGAGGAACTCGGTGTGGCAGGGGTACCCGAAACGAGATTGCCGGAGCCCCGAGCAGGTCACGACCTGCTCGACAAGATGGGTTTCGACCCGTGCGATATTGACGGCTTGATCGCGCGCAGCGGCTTGACGGCCGAAAACGTATCGGCCATTCTGCTGCAGTTGGAGCTGGAAGGAAAAGTAGCCGGCCTCCCCGGAGGTCTATACCAACGTGTCCGCTGAGGATTCATAGCGAATGTTCGACGTGCTCGTATACCTTTTCGAGAATTACTACCAGACCGAAACCTATCCCGATCAGGATACGCTTGAGCGCAAACTCCATGCAGCGGGCTTCGAGAACGACGACATCCAGGACGCTTTGGATTGGCTGAATACCCTCACCGATCTGCCCAAGGAGGCTCTTCCGGAGTCCCTCGACACACGACAATCCTTCCGCGGGTATTCTACGGACGAAGCGAACAAGTTGTCGTTGGAGAGCCGAGGGTTCATCGCTTTTCTTGAAAGCGCAAAAATCCTCACCCCCCTGCTGCGCGAAATCATCATCGAGCGCGGGATGGCCTTACCCAACGAAGTTGTCGGTTTGGACAAGCTCAAGGTGATCGTCCTGATGGTACTTTGGACGCGCAGAGGTAATGTAGACGCGCTGATTCTCGACGAGTTGATACCCGACGGCGAGAAGCGCCAGACGCACTAGTACCGGGCCGAAGCCTCGGGACGAATTCGGCCTTCGCGCGCGAGCGTTTCTTGCTTCACGTTCCGATTACACTTATCATTCTGCGCTTCGCGTAGAGGCGACCCTGAATCGCGTCGCCTGCCTTCTTCAATCTCTTGTTCCCCGTGGCCAAGAAACTCATCATCGCCGAAAAGCCCTCCGTCGCGAACGATATCGCCCGCACCTTGGGCGGGTTCACACGCCACGGCGACTACTACGAAAGCCGCGACCACGTGCTTTCATCCGCGATCGGCCATCTGCTAGAGCTCGTTCCGCCGGAAGGCGTCGAGGTCAAGCGGGGCAAATGGTCTTTTGCCAACCTTCCGGTGATTCCGCCGCACTTCGATCTCAAGCCGATCGAGCGTACTGAGGAGCGTCTCAAGCTCCTCGTCAAGCTGCTCCACCGTAAGGATCTGATCGGAGTAATAAACGCGTGCGACGCGGGCCGGGAAGGCGAGTTGATCTTCCGGTATATCGTTCAACATGCCGGCAACAAGAAACCCATAGAGCGCTTGTGGCTGCAGTCGATGACGCAAGGCTCCATCAAGGAAGGTTTCGAGAAGCTGCGCCAGGACCGTGAGTTGCGTCCGCTCGCCGACGCCGCCCTGTGCCGCTCCGAATCGGATTGGCTCATCGGCATCAACGGTACGCGCGCCATGACGGCCTTCAACTCGAAAGAAGGCGGTTTCTACAAGACCACGGTCGGCCGCGTGCAGACACCGACGCTTGCAATTCTCGTCGAGCGCGAGGAACGCATACGCAATTTCAAACCACGCGACTATTGGGAGATCCACGCCACGTTTGCCGCCGCGGCCGGTGAGTACGCCGGTCGCTGGTTCGACGAAAACTTCCAGAAAGAGAAAGAGGATGCCGAGGCAAGACCCGAAAGGTTGCGGGAGGAGAAGCGGGCCGCCGCCATCGGCGCGAAATGCCTAGGAAAGCCGGGCGTAGCCACCGAGGAAGCGAAGCCCGCCTCGCAGCTTTCGCCCCTTCTCTATGACTTGACCAGCCTGCAGCGCGAAGCAAACGGCCGTTTCGGCTTCTCGGCCAAAACCACGCTCGCGCTCGCCCAGGCGCTCTACGAAAGACACAAGGCCCTCACCTATCCGAGGACCGATTCGCGTGCATTGCCCGAGGACTATCTCGGCACGGTGAAGAAGACGCTTGACACCTTCGTGGCGCAGAAATCGGGCTATGCGCGCCACGCGGCTCAGATAGTCAAGAAAGGCTGGGTCAAACCGAACAAGCGCATATTCGACAACAAGAAGATTTCCGACCACTTCGCGATCATCCCCACGATGCAGAGGCCGGGGCATCTGTCCGAGGCGGAAGGGAAGCTTTACGATCTGGTTGTCAAGCGCTTTCTCGCGGTGTTCTTCCCGGCAGCGGAGTATCTCGTCACGACGCGAATCACCCGAGTCGAGGGCGAAGCGTTCAAGACCGAGGGCCGGGTCATGACCGAACCTGGCTGGCTCCAGGTCTACGGCAAGGAGGCCGAAACGGGCGAGTCGCCGAGCCTTGTCGCGATCGAGAGCGAAGAAAAAGTGCGCGCGCGCGAGGTGGATGTTCGCGCCGTTCGGACCAAGCCGCCGGCGCGCTTCACTGAAGCAACGCTTCTATCGGCGATGGAAGGCGCCGGAAAACTGGTCGAGGACGAGGAACTGCGCGAGGCCATGAGCGAGAAGGGCCTTGGCACTCCGGCAACACGCGCACAGATCATCGAGGGTCTGATTTACGAGGACTATGTGCACCGCATCGGTCGCGAGCTCCAGCCGACGCCGAAGGCGTCGTCGCTCCTCTTCGCGTTGCGCCACTTTGGGGTGAACGAACTGTGTTCTCCGGAGCTCACCGGGAACTGGGAATTCAAGCTCAAACAGATGGAGCACGGGGATCTTCCGCGCAGCGCGTTCATGGACCACATCGTCGATCTCACGCGTGAGATGGTTTCGCGCATCAAGAACGGCGATATCCCCGATACCGTGTTCCTCACCCTGAAGACTCCGTGTCCCAAGTGCGGCGGCAAGGTGCAGGAGACCTATCGCAAGTTCAAGTGCCAGAAGTGCGACTTTGCGATCTGGAAAGTCGTGTCGAGCCGCGAGTTCGCCCCCGAGGAAATCGAGACGCTGATAGCCAAGCGCTCGGTGGGCCCCTTGACGGGTTTCCGCAGCCGAGTCGGCAAGCCGTTTGCCGCAATGGTGCGGCTTACGCCCGAGTTTCGCGCGGAATTCGACTTCGGGCGTCAGGCTGGTGACGACACTGCAGAAAAAATCGATTTCTCAGGTCTGATTCCGCTCGGTCCCTGCCCGAAGTGCGGCGGCCGCGTGTTCGAGCAACCGATGGCATACGTCTGCGAGAATAGCGTCAATCCCACGCGGCGCTGCGACTTTCGCTCTGGACGCGTGATTCTGCAGCGGCCCATCGAGCCCGAGGAAATAAAGAAGCTGCTCGCAACGGGAAGGACCGATCTTTTGCATCGGTTCATTTCTCGAAAAGGCAGACCGTTCTCGGCGTTTCTGGTGCGCGCTGCAGATGGCAAAGTGGGGTTCGAGTTCGCGCCTCGCACAGCAAGGTCCGCCGTTGCGTCTCGGTCAAGGAAAGCGGAAGCAGCAGGAGAGATTCCGACGAAGGTGAAAGCGGAAAGGAAGCCGAGAACGCGCGCGAAAGGACTTGCCAATCGCGCTCGGACACCCCGAAACAAGCGAGCAGCGTAAAATCTCTTGCCCGCTCAAACGTCGAGCCGCGCGACCAGCGCGTTCTGCTCGATGAACAGCCGCCGAGGCTCGACGTCGTCGCCCATCAACTTGGTGAAGATCTCGTCCGCGGCGATCCCGTCTTCGATCTGCACCTTGAGCAGCCGCCGAGACTGCGGATCCATCGTAGTCTCCCAAAGCTGGTCTGGATTCATCTCGCCCAACCCTTTGTAGCGTTGGGTCGCCGCGCTATGCTCGACTTCTCCCATCAGCCACTGCATCGCCTCAGCAAAATTGGCGACTGGCTGCTGCTTGTCATCACGCATTGCGATCGCCCCGGGTCCGACTGCTCCGCGAAGTTGTTGGGATAGGCGATCAAGATTCTGATAGTCGCCGGACTGGAGAAAATCCTCGTCGAGCGCGCTCGTCCGAGTGTTGCCGTGGTGATTGCGCTCAATGACAAGCTGATGTTGCTCGTGTTTCTCGTCATAGCGAGCTCGAACGTTGACTCCGTTGCCCTTTACCGCCATCGCTTCCATGAGCCGAAGCGCGCTCGCGCCCGCTGATTGTGCGCTAGACAGGTCCAGCTTCACTCCGCGCCTGACTGCGGCGAGGGCTTCCTCATCGATGGTCTTGGAAAGGCGGGCGACAATAGCCTCGCAGGACAGGTACCAAATTGCCAGCTGTTGGAGCGATTTTCCTTCAATTCGCTCCGCACTAGTCTTAGGCACAAGCGAAGCACCTACCAGTGCCTGCGTTACCATGTACTGAGCGCGCTCGTTGTCATCCTTAAAGTAGCGCTCCTGTTTTCCGAGCTTCACCTTGTACAGCGGCGGCTGTGCGATATAAACATATCCCTTCTCGAGCAGTTCTCGCATCTGCCGGTAGAAAAAGGTCAACAGAAGAGTCCGGATATGGGCTCCGTCTACGTCGGCATCCGTCATGACGATTATGCGGTGGTATCTTAGCTTCGCCACGTCGAATTCTTCGGTACCTATACCGGTACCAAGCGTCTGGATCAGCGTTACGATCTCCTGCGAGGAAATGAGCTTTTCAAAGCGCGCCTTTTCAACGTTCAGTATCTTGCCCTTCAGCGGCAGAATCGCCTGGAATTTACGGTCGCGGCCCTGTTTGGCTGAACCTCCGGCTGAGTCGCCCTCGACGATGTAGAGCTCGCAAAGCGCCGGATCCTTCTCTTGGCAGTCGGCGAGCTTCGCGGACAGCCCGAACGAATCGAGCACGCCTTTGCGGCGCGTCATCTCCCGGGCTTTGCGCGCCGCTTCGCGCGCACGTGCCGCGTCCACGATCTTGCCGCAGATGATGCGGGCATCGTTGGGCCGCTCCAGGAGAAAATTCTTCAGCTTTTCGCCCACGAGCTCCTGGACCACTGGTCCCACTTCAGAGGAAACGAGCTTGTCCTTTGTTTGCGAGGAGAACTTCGGCTCGGGCACTTTAATCGAGAGCACGCATGACAGGCCTTCGCGCATGTCGTCGCCGCTCGTCTCGACCTTGGCCTTCTTGGCGATTTCGTTCGACTCGATGTACTGATTCAGGCTCCGCGTCATCGCGGCCCGCAGGCCCGAGAGGTGAGTGCCGCCGTCACGCTGCGGAATATTGTTGGTGAAGCAGAGCACCTGCTCCTGGTAGGAATCGTTCCACTGCATCGCGACTTCCACGGTGATGCCTTCCTTTTGCGCGATCGCGTGGAAAGGCGTCCCGTGGAGTACGTTCTTGCTCTTGTTGATGTACTCGACGAACCCTTTCACACCCCCTGTGTGGGCGAAATTTTCCTCCTTCCCAGTGCGCTGGTCTACCAGCTGGATCTTGACCCCGTTATTGAGAAACGAAAGCTCGCGCAGCCGCCGCGCGAGGATGTCGAAGTGGTATTCGACCACTCCGAAGGTCTCCGCGCTGGCCAGAAAATGCACCTCGGTGCCGCGTCTCTCGGTCTTGCCGGTTACCTTGAGCGGCGCCACGGGCACACCGTGCCGGAATTCCATAAAGTGGCTCTTGCCGTCGCGTCGAATGCTAAGGCGTAGCCATTCGGAGAGAGCATTGACCACGGAGACACCCACGCCGTGCAGGCCGCCCGCGATCTTGTAGGAATTGTTGTCGAACTTCCCGCCGGCGTGAAGCTCGGTCATTACGATCTCAGCAGCCGAGCGCTTCCGCTCGTCGTCTTTGTGGAGTTCGGTGGGAATGCCGCGCCCGTTGTCGATTACGCTGATCGAGTTGTCCGTGTGAATCGTAACTGTGATCTCGTCACAGAAACCTGCCAGCGCTTCGTCGATGGCGTTATCGACGACCTCGAACACCATGTGGTGTAGACCGGTCCCATCGGAGGTGTCACCAATGTACATGCCCGGGCGCTTGCGCACGGCATCCAGACCCTTCAGTACCTTGATGCTGTCGGAATCGTATGGGTCGCGCGGGTGATCGTTCTTTTCTGCTTCAGACATTTAATTTCTCTTCGCTCAGATCCGCATCGGCATCACGACGTATTTGAAATCGTTCCGACCAGGCAAGGTAAACAGTACGCTCGAATTGGCATCGCCCAAACCGCACTCGACCTCGGCAACGTCGAGATTGTTGAGCACGTCCACGAGATAGCCGACATTGAACCCGATGTCGAGTGTTTCCCCTTTGTACGGCACATCGAGCTCTTCCTGGGCCTCCTCCTGCTCGGTATTGCTGCAACTGATTTTGAGACTTCCGTCGCCCAGAACCCACCGCACTCCGCGAAACTTGTCGCTGGTGAGAATCGCGGCCCGCTGCAACGCTTGTAAGAGGGCAATTCGCTCGAGTTTCAACTTCTTCGGATGGTTCTGAGGGATAACCCGGCCGTAGTCGGGGAACTTTCCGTCTACCAACTTCGACACCAGCACTACGTTGCCAAACTTGAACTTGGCCTGAGCCGAAGACAATTCGATCGCGACGGAATCATCGGTGTCCTCAAGGAGCTTGGAGAGCTCGATAATCGTCTTACGAGGAAGGATCACTTCCTGCTTGGGGAGATTCTTTCCCCCGACTTCGCGGCTTGCGTAGGCCAACCGATGCCCGTCGGTCGCCACCAGCTTGAGCTGCCCTTCCTCGACAACCATGAGCAGGCCGTTCAGATAGTAGCGGATATCCTGTTGAGCCATCGCGTACTGAACCAATCCCAGAAGCGCTTTCAGCAGCTTTTGAGGAACCGACAGGTTCGTTGCCGACGCTTCGGCTAACACCAACCTTGGAAAATCCTCTGGGGAGAGCGTCTGCAAGTTGAAACGGCTTTTCCCCGACTTGACCTGAAGTCTCTTGTCCTGTAACGCGAGCGTAACCTCCGATCCTTCCGGGAGAGCGCGCAGAATGTCGACGAGTTTTCGCGCCCCGACCGTCAACTTCTTGGCCTCGCCTGGCCCCTCGACTGTCATGCTCGTCGTAATCTCGATCTCGATATCGGTAGCGACAAACTCGATGTGCGTGTCCGTTCTGGAAAGCAAAACGTTGGACAGGATCGGCAGTGTATGACGTCGCTCGATTATTCCAGTGACCGCTTGCAGAGGCGCGAGCAGCGCTTCGCGTTGGGTCTTTAACAGATTCATTTTATTTCCTTGATTATGACGATGATCACGGTCTTTTTGGTGGATAACTCTGCGCAGCCGCTGGAGGAACGACGCTTCGGAGCTCGTAAGCTGTTGGTAAAGTGCAAAGTAGGCTGTGGTGAAAACATGAGTAAGAAGACGCGCCCGTCCGGCTGCGCCCTTTACCCACAATTCGTTTCAAGGTTATCCGCAGCTTGTTCACCCCTTGAGTACCTGCTCGAGTACGTGGTAGTCGCGGTTGATGTCGTGGTTCTTCTCTCGCAGCGTCGCGATGGTGCGACACGCATGGAGAACGGTCGTATGGTCACGGTTGCCGAAAGCATCGCCAATATCCGGCAAACTCATCTGGGTGAGGTCCTTCGCGAGTGCCATTGCGAGCTGTCGGGGCCGAGCGACGTTTCGACTGCGTTTTTTTGAGTGCATATCGGATACCTTGATCTTGTAGTACTCGGCGACGGTCTTCTGGATGTTGTCAACGGTGATTTGCCGGTTTTGTGCCGTTAGGAGGTCCTTGAGAGCCTCCTTGGCCGTGTCAAGGGTAATGTCCCGGCCGTTGAGAGTTTGAGCGAAACTGCTTCGGCTTTTTTTAAAATTATTGCAACTCGCATTTCCTGCTCCGGGGGCTCTATTGCCACGGTCAGGCCCCAAGAAAAGCGCGATTTGAGGCGTTCGTCGATTCCCGCAAGATCTTTCGGATATGTATCGCAGGTGATGATGAGCTGCTTGTGGGCCTCGATCAGTGCGTTGAACGCGTAAAAAAATTCCTCCTGTGTACGGTCCTTTCCGGTGAAAAACTGGATGTCATCGATCAACAGGAGATCGAGCGAGTGATAGTAGCGTTTGAACTCATCGAAGGATTTCTGTTGATAGGCTCTGATGACGTCGGACACGTACTGCGCGGCGTGGAGATAGCGCACCCGCGCACTCGGGTGCTGCGCGAGAACAAGGTTGCCGACTGCGTGAATCAGATGCGTTTTTCCCAAGCCCACGCCACCGTAGATGAAGAGCGGGTTGTACGATGTGCCGGGATGTTCGGCGACCTGCAGCGCGGCAGCGCGCGCGAGCTGATTGGCTTTTCCGGCGACAAAACCGTCGAAGCTGAATTCTGAAATGAGGCTCGAACGCTCAGCGTGCGGAGATCGGGGCGGGAGAGAGCGTGCAACGCGGGGCGCGGGAGCGGGAGCGTTAAGAGGTTCCGGTGCGCTCGCTGTTTCGAGATTGAGCGATACGCGGATTGGGGACGAGAAGAATTCTGCGCCCATCGCCTCGATGCGAGGAACGAAACGCTCTTTCACCCACTGCAGCACAAACCGGTTGGGGGCAAGCAAACGCAGCTCCCCGGACGGCGCCGCCGAAGCGTCCAGTTTGAGCGGCCGGATCCAGGTATTAAACTGCTGAGCGGGAAGCTCTTTTTCGAAGCGAGTCAGGCACGAGGCCCAGAAACCCTGCATGGAGACTTATCTGGTTCGGTTCGAGGAAAGCGGCGCAGCGATTTTACCTGTTTCCTGGAAAGTTATCCACAGCCGCAGAGAGCTGGTAGTGGACCCACTAGCAGAGAGCTTAATTCTTTGACAATTCTCGCTAAAATATCGTTTAATTAAAGGTTATTGTCCGCTTCGGGAATCCCCTAATGAAACGTACTTTTCACCCTTCGGTCGTTCGCAGGAAGCGTACTCACGGGTTTCTTGTTCGCATGCGCACGCGCGGGGGTCGGGCCGTGCTTCGGGCACGCCGCGCTAAAGGGCGTGCCCGTTTGAGCGTTTGAGCGCTCGCGGGCGCTACAGTCGAAGGCAGCGGCTCGGAACGGCCGATATTGCATCGCTGCTTTCCGGCGGGCGGGCACTCAAGCGTCCCGGGTTCAGCGTGCTATTCAGAGCAAACCCGCTCGGCGTTCCCAGACTAGGTCTCATCGTTCCCAAGCGCGTCTTTCCGCGCGCAGTCGACCGCAACCGAATGAAGCGTTTGTTGCGGGAGTTGTTTCGAGCTCAACAGATGCGACTTGGAAGCCGCGATATTCTGATTCGTTTGACTGCAGCTACAGTCGCATTGGCGGAAGTCGAGCGATGCCTAGTAGGATCGCCGTGAGAAGATTGTTGTCGCTCTTGATTCGGAGTTATCGCTACGGTTTGAGCCCGCTGCTTGGGATGCATTGCCGTTTCCATCCCTCCTGCTCCGCGTACGCGCTGGAGGCTCTCGAACGCCATGGCTCAGTGCATGGCGCGTGGCTTGCTCTCACCCGGCTTGCGCGGTGTCATCCGTGGAACCCAGGTGGCCATGATCCGGTCCCGTAATTGTCTGCTCCTCTCATGGACACTCAGCGTCTGATCCTCTTCTTCGTATTCTCTTTCTCGCTGCTCCTCCTTTGGGAGGCGTGGCAGAAAGAGCTTCGGCCGGTTGTGCCCGCGGCGCCTGCTTCGCCCGCATCAGCTTCGGCGCCGAGCGCTCCCGCGTCAGCCGCTGCGGCCCGCAGTGCCGGCGTCGTTCCGGCAACCAATGCCCCCCAAGGCGGGCAGCGCGTGCACGCGCGTACCGACACGATGGTCGCGGAAATCGATACACAAGGTGGTGACCTGGTCTACTTGGAACTTCTGCAGCACAAAGATACGCTCGATGGAAGCAAAAACTTTGTGCTGCTTGGACCCGAGCATCGCTATGCCGCGCAGAGTGGCTTGACGGGTGGCCTGCCTTTCCACAAGACGCTCTTCACGACTGCGCAATTGGAGAAGGTGACAAAAATTCTCACTTTCCATCGTGCTAGCTACCAGATCGATATTACTGAGGAGATCAGAAACGGAACGGCGTCACCCATCTCTACCTTTGCCTATTTCCAGCTCACGCGCGACGGCAAAGCGCCCCCAGGCGATCCCCGCATGGCGCAGACCTATACGGGAGCCGCGCTCTACACCGAGCAGGACAAGTTCCAGGAACTGCCGTTTGGCGACATCGACAAGGGAAAGTTCTCGTCGAAACTCTCGAACAGCGGCTGGATCGCGATGGTACAGCATTATTTTGTCGCCGCTTTTCTGCCGCCGGACAAACTGGAACGCGACTTTTACGCTAGCCGGCTAGCCGAGAACTTTTACTCCGTTGGCGTCAAGGTGCCCCTGGGGCCGATTGCGCCGGGCGCCACAGCGCGGGTTACGGTACCCCTTTACGCCGGTCCGCAGGACCAGGATCACCTTAAAGCTGTCGCCCCGGGATTGGAGCTCGTAGTCGACTACGGACGGCTTAAGGTGATTGCGCAACCGCTCTTCTGGGTTCTCAAACTTTTCCATGGCTGGATGGGAAACTGGGGTCTTGCCATCATCCTGCTGACGGTAGCCATCAAGCTGATCTTCTTCCCTCTGTCGGCCGCGAGCTACCGTTCGATGGCGAAGATGAAACTGGTGACGCCGCGGCTGATGAAGCTTCGCGAGCAGTATGCGGGCGACAAAACGAAGATGAACCAGGCGATGATGGAATTGTATAAGACCGAGAAAATCAACCCTCTCGGCGGTTGCCTGCCCATCCTCGTGCAGATTCCGGTCTTCATTGCGCTCTATTGGGTGCTCTTCGAAAGCGTCGAGCTGCGCAACGCCCCGTTCTATCTCTGGATCAAGGATCTTTCTGCGCCCGATCCTTGGTACGTGCTTCCGACGCTGATGATGGCTTCGATGATCGTTCAGACGAAGATGAATCCCACGCCGCCTGACCCTGTTCAGGCCAAGGTCATGATGATCATGCCGTTTGCGTTTGGGGTCATGTTCTACTTTTTCCCCTCGGGCCTGGTCCTCTACTGGTTCGTCAACAATATTCTGTCGATCCTTCAGCAGTGGCAAATCACGCGCATGATCGGGGGAGAAAAGACTGCCGCCAGCGCCAAACGCTGAGGTGCTGCCCGATGGCGGGCAGACGATAAGGCCTGGAAGCGAGCATGGCAGGACCGTCGGATAGCGATGTGATCGCCGCGGTCGGGACCGCGCCCGGAAGGGCCGGTATCGGCATAGTGCGCGTTTCCGGGAAGAAACTGGAGCAGCTCGCATCGCACTTGCTCGGCAGCGTACCGGCGCCGCGACTGGCCGTGCGTGCGGTTTTTCGCGACACTGCTGGCGAACCGATCGACGACGGCATCGCGCTTTTCTTTCCCGCACCGGCATCCTACACGGGTGAAGACGTGCTCGAACTGCACGGTCACGGGGGGCCCGTGGTGCTGGGCATGGTCCTGAGGCGATGTCTCGAGCTTGGCGCGCGCCTCGCAGAGCCCGGGGAATTCACCCGTCGTGCGTTCCTAAATGACAAGCTCGATCTCGCGCAAGCAGAAGGCGTGGCCGATCTTGTCGATGCCGCTACCGAGGCCGCGGCGCGTTGCGCACTGCGATCGCTGCGGGGCGAATTCTCGGAGGCGATCGGAAGCCTTGAAAAACGGCTCGTTGAGCTGCGCATGCTGGTGGAAGCGACCCTGGATTTTCCCGAGGAGGAAATCGATGAGATGGACCGAGAAGACGCCCGCGGGCGCCTGAGGCACCTCCAGGAGGAAGTGAGTCGTTCGCTTGTCCGCGGCCGTCGAGGCAGCGTGCTTCGCAGCGGACTTCAGGTCGTATTGGCCGGCCAGCCTAACGTAGGAAAATCGTCGCTTCTCAACCGGCTCGCCGGAGAGGACCTCGCAATCGTCACTGAAATTCCCGGCACCACACGCGATGCGGTGCGCCAGACCATTCAGGTCGAGGGCGTGCCCGTGAATGTCATCGACACCGCCGGTCTGCGTGACACGGCGGACACGGTCGAAGCCATCGGCATCGCGCGCACCTGGGAGGCGATCGGGCATGCTGACGCGCTGCTTCTGGTCGTCGACGCATGTGCCGGCGTTGCCGCAGCCGATCGCTCCATCGTCGACCGGCTGCCGGGAAAACTGAAGCTCGTTACCGTGTTCAACAAAATAGACCTCTCGGGTGATGCGTCACGAGCGGAAGAGGACGAGCAGGGCTGGCGCATTCACGTCTCGGCCAAGACCGGCGACGGCATCGAGAGCCTACGCGAGGTGTTGCTCAAACTGGCTGGCTGGCAGTCGGGGGAAGAGGATGTGTTCATGGCGCGCGAGCGGCATCTCGTTTCCCTCGAGCGCGTCGCGCAAGCTCTAGACCGGGCCGTACAGGCGATGTCACAGAGCGAGTTTTTTGCGGAAGAACTTCGCTTGGCGCAGCGTGAGCTCGGATCGATCACCGGAGAGTTTTCGGCGGATGACCTGCTCGGTCAAATCTTCGCGCGGTTTTGCGTCGGAAAATGAACCTGATCCGGTCTTGGACGAAGCTTCATCCGGTCTTGAAGGCGTTCGTGATTTGCGGAGCGGGCGGGGCGCTCTTCAGCGCTGTGGGCGCACCCCTTCCTTGGATGCTGGGGTCCTTGCTTGCCATGGCCCTTGGAAAATTCCTCGGCGCCGATCTGGCTTCGCCAAAGGGGGGCCGAGCGACCGGGCAACTCATCATCGGCTGCGCGCTTGGTTTGTACTTCACTCCGGTGGTGGGCCACGAGGTCGTAGCGCACTGGTATCTGTTGATCGCAGCAGCCATGCTCGCAGTGCTGCTCGCTTATGCGAGCGGCTGGTTCCTAATGCGCAGTGCCGGACTCGATTCGACCACTGCGCTTTTCGCCAGCGTTCCCGGCGGCGCGGCAGAAATGACCATCCTGGGAGAGCGTCATGGCGCGCGCTCCGATCGAGTGATCCTCGCGCAGGCTTTGCGCGTATTCATTGTCGTGCTGATCGTGCCGTTTGTGTTCACCGGAACCGGCATGCACGGTGCCGACGTCTATCGACCCGCGCAGTTCACCGTTGACGGCTTCGGCCTGGTCGCGTTGCTCGGCACGGCCGCGCTGGTTGGCATCGTGCTGGCGAAGCTCCGCATACCTAACGCTTGGATGCTCGGCCCCCTTGGCGTGACCGTAGCCCTCACCTTGGGCGAGGTGAGCCTCTCCGCGATTCCGACGTGGCTGTCCAACACCGCCCAACTCCTAATCGGGTGCTCGCTCGCCTCGGGATTCGAGCGCGAGTCTTTGCGGACTTCACCCCGCTTCATCGGCATGGTTTGCCTCTCAGTGGCGCTCGCAATGCTGGCCTCTGCACTATGTGCCTGGGGTCTCGCCGTCCTCGGCTCGGTTCCGGTCTCGACGATGGTGCTCGCCACTGCGCCGGGCGGAATGGCGGAGATGTGCGTCACGGCCAAGGTGCTCCAGCTCGGGGTCCCGCTCGTCACGGCGGCCCATGTCACGCGGGTCATTATTCTCGTGACCACGACCGCGCCCATGTTCCGGCTTGCGAAACGCTTACGGCGCGGCTGGCGAGCCTAAATCAGCAGATTATCTCGCAAGTATCAGTTCTATAACGGCATTTTCCGCACCCCGCGGATCGTGATAGAGTTCGCAGCCTAACAGTTCTTGCACGACCAGCAGCCTCGACTCACGTGCTGCCAGGTCGTTATCGCGAGGCCCCAGGATGAATCAACCCTACGTTGCCGCCATTGATATCGGCGCTCCGCCTTACGTTCAGCACAACGGCGTCAAGGAATGGGTCGCGCGCTTTGCCGCGCTCACCAAACCGGACCGGATTCAATGGTGCGACGGCTCGAGGGAAGAATACGACCGGCTCTGCGACGAGATGGTCAGGTCGGGAATGCTGAAGCGGCTCAGCCCCAAGCTTCGTCCGAATTCTTTCCTCGCGCTCTCCGATCCCGACGACGTGGCGCGCACTGAAGACCGGACGTTCATCTGCTCTCAGAAAAAGGAGGATGCAGGCCCGACCAACAACTGGGTCGATCCCGGGGAGATGCGCGCGACATTGAGCAAGCTCTTCGATGGCTGTATGCGCGGCCGGACCCTGTATGTGGTTCCGTTCTCCATGGGGCCCCTAGGGTCGCACATCGCGCATATCGGCATCGAGCTGACCGACTCGCCCTACGTGGTGGTCAGCATGCACATCATGACGCGCATGTCGAAAAAAGTGTGGGAAATTCTCGGCAACAGCGGGTATTTCGTACCCTGCGTCCATTCAGTCGGCGCGCCGCTCGCCCCCGGCGAGAAGGATGTGCGCTGGCCGTGCAGCAAGAAGCACAAATATATCGTCCACTATCCGGAGACCAAGGAAATATGGTCCTTCGGCTCCGGTTACGGTGGCAACGCATTGCTCGGGAAGAAGTGTTTTTCGCTTCGCATCGCCTCCATCATGGGGCGGGAGCAGGGATGGCTCGCGGAGCACATGCTGATCCTCGGTGTGACGCCGCCTTCGGGTGAGAAACTCTATGTGAGCGCGGCGTTTCCCTCGGCGTGCGGCAAGACGAATTTCGCCATGCTGATTCCACCGCCGGCCTTGAAGGGCTGGAAGGTCTCGACCGTCGGGGAGGACATTGCATGGATCAAACCGGGCAAGGATGGTCGTTTCTACGCCATCAATCCCGAATCGGGCTTTTTCGGCGTTGCCCCCGGGACGTCGGAGAAGACCAATCCCAACTGCATGGTGATGATCAGGAGCAACACGATTTTCACGAACGTAGCCATGACCCCGGAGGGAGATGTGTGGTGGGAAGGTATGACCGATACGCCCCCCGCCAAGCTCATCGATTGGCAGGGGAAGGAGTGGACGCCCGGTTGCGGCAGGAAAGCGGCGCATCCCAACGCGCGATTCACGGTCCCTGCGTCGCAGTGTCCGTCGATCGATTCCGATTGGGAAAATCCGCAGGGTGTTCCGATATCGGCTTTCGTGTTCGGAGGGCGGCGCTCCGACACCGTGCCGCTTGTCGCCGAGGCCCTTGACTGGGACTCAGGCGTGTACATGGCCGCCACGATGGGTTCGGAGACCACGGCCGCGGCGACCGGAAAAGTGGGAGTGGTGAGGCGCGATCCGATGGCCATGATCCCGTTCGTCGGCTACAACATGGGTGACTACTTCAACCACTGGCTCAAGCTGGGGCGCTCGGTGGCCCAGCGCCCGCGCATCTTCTGCATCAATTGGTTTCGCACCAATGCCAATGGGAAATTCATCTGGCCGGGATACGGCGAAAACATGCGAGTGCTCAAATGGATTGTTGAGCGCTGCCAGGGCAGAGGCAACGCGGTTGAAACACCCATCGGCAAGGTTCCAGATTTCCAGGATTTGGATTGGAAGGGCCTGGAAAGCTTCGGCAGCGAGGAGTTCAAGTGCGTCAGCTCAGTCGATGGCGGGGAGTGGAAGCGGGAGCTGAAGCTGCAGGATGAATTGCTGCAACTGCTGGGGAACCGTTTGCCGCGTGAGCTCGCTGCGCGGCGTGAGATACTCGGACGCTCCTTGAGCTGAAGTTCCGATTCGCGATCGAGTCGTCGCGAGTTGTTACATTAAGCTTTTGTTTATGTTTGAATAATTGATACGAGGTTTAATATCCGGCGTTGCAGTACCGAATCTAGAATCTGAATGTAGAACCTGTTAGCAAGCTCTGCATTTCCGGTGGAAGGTCTGTGCAGAATCCCGACATTTCACCCTCGACCGAGTTCCCTCCGGAGCCTTGAAGTTCCACGTGAAACACTGTCTCTCATCGTGGAATAGCTCTAAAATTCGATTGTGTTCGGCCTGTTTTCCTGCCCAGAGCGATGCAATTTCCCACCGCCTTCGATGTAATCGTGGTCGGCGGCGGCCACGCCGGGACCGAAGCCGCGCTTGCCGCCGCACGGGCTGGTCGTCGCACGCTTCTGCTCACGCACAGCATCGAGACGCTCGGACAGATGTCTTGCAATCCCTCCATTGGGGGTATCGGGAAGGGGCATCTCGTCAAGGAGGTGGACGCCTTGGGCGGAGCCATGGCGATCGCCGCAGACGAAGCGGGGATCCAGTTTCGCATCCTGAATTCCTCCAAGGGACCCGCAGTCCGCGCGACGCGCGCGCAAGCTGATCGCCTCCTGTACAAGTGCGCGATTCGGTCGCGCCTGGAGAACCAGCCCAACCTGACCCTGTTCCAGCAGGCGGTGGATGACCTCCTGTTGGAGGGCGACCGTGTTGCCGGTGTAGTGACTGAGCTCGGTGTTCGTTTTTCCGGCCGCGCCGTCGTGCTCACCACCGGCACCTTTCTGTCCGGACTCATCCATATCGGATTGTCGAATTACCGGGGTGGTCGGGCCGGTGAACCGCCTTCAGTCAGTCTCGCTGCACGGCTGCGCGAGCTCAAGCTTCCGGTGGGTCGCCTCAAGACCGGAACGCCGCCCCGGCTCGACGGCCGCACCATCGATTTTTCGGTCCTGAACGCGCAGCCGGGTGATGAGCCGGTGCCCGTCTTTTCATTCGTCGGAACGCCGGCGATGCACCCCCGCCAGCTGCCCTGCTGGATCACCCACACCAATCCGCTGACGCATGAAATCATCCGCGGCGGCTTGGACCGCTCGCCGATGTACACCGGCGTGATCGAGGGGATTGGCCCCCGCTATTGCCCTTCGATCGAGGACAAGATCCATCGGTTTGCCGCCAAACAAAGCCACCAGATTTTTCTCGAGCCCGAAGGGCTCACCACCAACGAGTTTTATCCGAACGGAATCTCGACGAGCCTGCCCTTCGATGTGCAGGTCGCGCTCGTGCACAGCATACGGGGGCTTGAGCGGACAGATATCCTGCGACCGGGTTACGCCATCGAGTACGATTACTATGACCCGCGCAATCTGAAATCGTCGCTCGAAACGAAGTCGATCTCGGGCCTGTTCTTTGCGGGACAGATCAACGGCACGACCGGCTACGAGGAAGCGGCAGCGCAAGGAATACTCGCCGGCATCAATGCGGCGCTCTTCGTCCGGGACGACCCTGCGTGGTGCCCGCGGCGCGACGAAGGCTATATCGGTGTCTTGGTCGACGATCTCATTACCCGCGGTGTTTCGGAACCGTATCGCATGTTCACCAGCCGCGCGGAATACCGGCTCATATTGCGCGAGGACAATGCGGATCTGCGGCTCACCGAGACGGGTCGCAGGCTCGGCGTAGTGGACGATGTCCGCTGGGACGCGTTCAACCGCAAGCGCGATGCGATCGGGTGCGAGCAGGAGCGGCTCAAGTCCACCTGGGTGAGTCCCAAGTCCCTGCCTGCCGACGTTGCCGAGCGCGTGCTCGGCAAGCCGATCGAGCGCGAATACTCCCTCATGGATCTTCTGAAACGCCCGGGGGTGGCTTACGCCTCGCTGGCGGAGCTTTCTGGACGAGGTGCATCCGTCGGCGATGCCGCAGTCGCCTCACAGGTGGAGATCCAAGCCAAATACGCCGGATATGTCGAGCGTCAGCATGAAGAAATCGCGCGCCAGGGGCGCTACGAGAAGATGCTGCTGCCGCGTGAACTCGATTACCGAAGCGTGCGCGGCCTGTCGATCGAAGTGCAACAGAAACTGCAGCAACACCAACCGGAGACGATCGGACAAGCCTCGCGCATTTCAGGCATCACTCCGGCCGCGATCTCGCTGCTGCTCGTTCACCTGAAGCGCGGAGTGCGCGCCTCGGAAAGATCGGCCGCATGACGACGCTGGCGGCGGGGCCAGCGCAAGCCGAGTTGGGCCGGCGCCTCGAAAAAGGAGCCCTGGAACTGGGTCTCGTACTGGGCAGCGGTGACAGGAGCAAGCTCCTTCAGTATCTCGCGCTCCTGGAGAAATGGAACCAGGTATATAACCTCACCGCCATCCGAGACACGGAGAGAATGGTCAGCGGTCACTTGCTTGACTGCCTCTCCGTAGTCCCATACCTGACTGGAACTCGAATGCTGGATGCCGGCAGCGGTGCAGGATTCCCTGGCATTCCTGTTGCGGTGGCCAGGCCTGACATTCAAGTCGCGTTGCTCGACAGCAATCAAAAGAAAGCAGCCTTCCTCAAGCAGGCGGTAGCCGATCTTCAGTTGAGGAACGCAACCGTGGTATGCGAGCGGGTCGAAGCGTGGCACGCCGATGAAAAATTCGATTTCATCATTTCGCGCGCGTTTGCCGAAATTGCGGAGTTCATTGCGCTGACAAGGCATTTACTCGCGCCGCGCGGCGTGTTCGCGGCGATGAAGGGTGCCTATCCCTTCGAGGAGATCGAGCGCTTGCCGCCCGAGTTCCGCGTGCGGCAGACGCACGCCCTCGCCGTTCCAGGGCTCGAAGGGGAGCGGCATCTCGTCTTGATCGAACGCGGATGACACGCATCCTCGCCGTGACCAACCAGAAGGGCGGGGTCGGAAAGACCACGACCAGCGTCAATCTCGCGGCAGGTCTTGCGCAATCCGGGATGCGCGTGCTGCTGGTGGATCTCGACCCACAGGGCAACGCGACCATGGGTAGCGGAATCGACAAACGCACGCTCAGGACCTCGATCTACCAGGTGCTGCTCGGGCTGGCTACCGCCGATTCGGCGCGACAGAAGTCGGAATCAGGCGGGTACGATCTGATTCCCGCCAACCGCGACCTTGCCGGCGCGGAGGTAGAACTGGTCGGCCTCGAGCACCGCGAGACGCGCCTGAAAAGCGCCCTCGAGTCGGTCGCCGGACAGTACGAATTCATCCTGCTCGATTGCCCTCCTGCCTTGAACATACTCACCTTGAACGGATTGGTGGCGGCGAATGCGGTGATGATCCCGATGCAGTGCGAGTACTACGCGCTCGAGGGGCTCTCCGATCTCGTCAACACGATCAAGAGGATCCGCCAGCACCTGAACCCGAAGCTCGATATCGAAGGGCTGCTTCGAACCATGTACGATCCGCGCAATGCGCTCGCGCAGCAGGTGTCGGCGCAGTTGAAGGAGCACTTCGGCGAGAAGGTGTACGAGACCGTGATTCCACGCAACGTACGGCTCGCCGAAGCGCCGAGCTTTGGCGCTCCCGCTGTGAACCTCGATCGCGAGTGCAAAGGCTCGCAAGCGAACATCGCCCTCGCGGGCGAGATCCTTTCGCGGAACGGTATCGCTGCGGCGGCATGAGCGGGGAACGCCGGTGAAACTCAAGGGACTGGGAAGGGGTCTGGATGCCCTGCTCGACAAGGATGGGGAGGCGGGGCCCGTCTCCGAGCGACAAGCCACGCTGCGTATCGATCAGTTGCAGCGCGGCCGCTACCAGCCGCGCACGAAGATGGACGACAGCTCGCTGGGGGAGCTCGCAGCCTCGATCAGGACTCAAGGCCTGATGCAGCCCATTCTCGTGCGGCCGGTCGGGGACGACCGCTATGAGATCATCGCGGGAGAGCGGCGCTGGCGCGCGGCGAAAATCGCCGGTCTCGCGGAAGTCCCGGCGCTCGTTCGCAACGTGCCGGATTCGTCAGCGCTCGCCATGTCATTGGTCGAGAACATCCAGCGGGAGAATCTCAATCCGCTCGAGGAGGCCGGCGGCGTGCAGCGGCTGATCGGCGAGTTCAAACTCACGCACCAGGAGGCGGCGGAGGCCATCGGGCGCTCCAGAACTGCAACCACGAACTTGCTGAGGTTGCTGAATCTGCAAAAGGCGGTACAGGCACTGGTCTTTGAAGGAAAGCTCGAGATGGGGCATGCGCGCGCGCTTCTCGCGCTCGACGGACGGCAGCAGGAGAGCGTCGCGAAGCGGATCGCCGACCGGGCGCTCTCGGTGCGCCAGACCGAGCGGCTGGTCAACTCCATCCTTCATCCTGCGGCCAAGGCCAGGCGCAGGCACGGATCCGACCGCGACATCGCGCGACTCGAGGAAGAACTGTCCGAAGAGATCGGTACCAGAATCGAGATCAAGCCGGGCAAGAAAGGTGCGGGGAAACTGGTCGTCAGCTATTCGAGTCACGATCACCTGGACGAGCTCCTCTCCAGGTTCCGTCGCAAACGGTCCGCCTCCTAACGGCTGGCCGACCCGGAAAGAGAGAAATCCATGGGCGCGCGACACGTGTGGCCCCGAGAGGGCGTTTCCCGCATCCCTTATTGGATCTACTCCGACCCGGAGATCTATGCCCGGGAGCAGGAGCGCATTTTCTGCGGTCCGAGCTGGAACTACGTGGCGCTCGAGGCGGAGCTGCCGCGCCCGGGCGATTTCAAGCGTACTTTCATAGGCGAAAAGCCGGTCGTGGTGGTGCGCGACGAGGAAGGCTCGATCAACGTCGTCGAGAATCGTTGCGCCCACCGGGGCGTGCAGTTCTGCCAGAAGCATCTCGGCAACGTTCCCGAGTTCATGTGCCCATACCACCAGTGGAACTATGACTTGAAGGGCAATCTGATCGGCGTGCCATTCAGGCGCGGCGTGAAGAAGCAGGGCGGTATGCCCGCGGATTTCGATCCGAAGAACCACGGGTTGCACAGGCTCGGAGTCGCCCGCCGCCACGGCGTGATCTTCGCCTCCTTTGCGTCGGATCTGGAACCGCTCGAAGAGTATTTCGGCCCTTCGATGCTGGCCCTTTTCGACCGTGTATTCGATGGCCGGGACCTGCGCGTGCTCGGCTACTCGCGCCAGCTGACACCCGCCAACTGGAAGCTGATGTTCGAGAACATCAAGGACCCCTACCATGCGAGCCTGCTGCACGTGTTCCTGGTGAGCTTCGGCCTGTTCCGAGCCGATCAGCCCTCGAAAGTGCAAATGGACGCAACCGGCCGCCACGGCGCGCTGATTTCCTGGCGAGGGGATCAGAAGAAGACCGAGGACCACGCCGACATGAAGTCCCTCATCGACGACTTCAAGCTGCAGGATGCGACGCTTCTCGAGCCTGTGCGCGAATTTCCCGAGTATACGGTGGTGATGACGACCCTTTGGCCCAACCTCATCATCCAGCAGCAGTCGAACACTCTGGCGATGCGCCAGCTCGTCACGCGTGGCCCGGCGGCGTTCGAGCTCGCCTGGACCTACTTCGGCTACGCGGACGACGATGAAGACATGACCCGCCGCAGGCTGCGGCAGGCGAACCTCATGGGACCGGCGGGATTCGTCTCGATCGACGACAGCGAGGTGATGAAATTCTCCCAGAGCGGCGTCGGTCCGTATCCTGAAAGGGCCGGCGTTATGGAGATGGGCGGGCGCGACTGGAAGGACGAGCAGCACATGGTCACGGAATCGGTGATCCGCGCTTTCTACGCCTATTACCGCCGGGTCATGGAAATTTAACAGGCTGTTAATGATCAATAAAACATAAAAAGCGAACGTTCGTTCTTTTGTTCATAATGAGTGCGGCAGAACGCTATCTCACCCTGAATTCCCGGGACCTGCGCCTGGAGCTGGAGGAGCTCTACGCCGCCTACACCGCCTGCCTCGACGAGGAGCGCTTCGAGGAATGGCCCGAGTTTTTCGTCGAGCACTGTCTCTACAAGATCGTTCCCCGCGAAAACTTCGAGCGAGGGTTGCCGCTCGCGACCTGGCTTTGCGAAAGCAAGGGGTATCTCGCGGACCGCGTCACCGCCATTCGCAAGACTTCGGTATACGCGCCGCGTTACGTGCGCCGCATGGTGAGCGGCCTTCGCGTCCTCGGTTGGAAGGAGGGCGTGCTCGAGACGCGCGCGAACTATGTCGCGCTCGAGACGCTGCAAGACGAGCTCACCCGGGTCTTCAATACCGGTCAATATCGAGACAAGCTCGTCGTCGAGGACGGCAGGTTAAAATTCAAGGAAAAGCTCTGCATCTTCGACAGCCTCCTCGTCCCGAACAGCCTGATCTATCCCCTCTGACATGAGTGATAACTGGGTCAAAGTCGCGAGCGCCTCGGATGTTCCAGAAGACGGGACGCTGCTCGCCAATCTCGGCGCGGAGCCGGTGTGCCTGTACAACCTCGGCGGCAAGATTTTCGCCACGCACGACACCTGCACTCACGGGCAGGCGAGCCTCGCCGACGGCTTCATCGAGGGCGAGGAGATCGAATGCCCGCTTCACCAGGGGAAATTTCATATCGCGACGGGCAAGGCGGTCGGGGCTCCCTGCACCGAAGACATCCGCACCTACGCCGTGAAGATCGAAAACGGCGCGGTTCTGCTCAAGGAATAGCAAGGCCGTGGAAAGACTGTCTCTGACGCTCGCCATCGGCGACTACGAACACACGCGCGACGTCGTGACGGGACAAGTGCCCGTTCAAGGCGTGAGCCTCAACGTGCTCACCCTGCCGCCGGAGGAAGCGTTCTTTCGCTTCACCTTCTTCCGGGAATGGGAAGTGTCGGAAATGTCCATGGGCAAGTACGTGTCCTTGCGCTCGCAGGAGGACAACGGCATCGCCGCGATCCCCGTGTTCCCCTCGCGCGTGTTTCGGCAATCGATGATCTACGTCCGCGATGGCGGCAGGATCGACCGTCCGGAGCAGCTGAAGGGCAAGCGCATCGGGATTCCGGAGTGGGCACAGACCGCGGTGATCTATTCGCGCGGTTACCTCACCCACCAGGCCAAGGTGCCGCTCGCCTCGGTCGAATGGGTCCAGGCGGGAGTGAACCAGGCAGGGCGCGTTGAGAAAGTGAGGCCGAAGCTGCCCGACGGAGTGCAACTCCGCCCGGAGCCCCGACACTGTCTGAACGATATGCTGCTTGCAGGGGATATCGACGCCGTGCTTTCCGCGCGGCCGCCGCGCGACTTCGGCAGCGGGATCCGGCGGCTGTTTCCGGACTACGAAGCGATCGAAGCGGACTATTTCAGGGAGACCGGGATCTTTCCCATCATGCACGTGATCGTGATCAAGACCGAGGTGCTGGAGCGCCACCCCTGGCTCGCGATGAATCTCTACAAGGCCTTCGAAGAAGCGAAGCGCCGCTCGCTCGCGCGGCTCTCCGATATCACGGCTTCGCACGCGCCGCTCGCCTGGCTCGCGGCGTACACCGAACGGATGAAAGGCCTCTTCGGCGAGGACTTCTGGCCCTACGGGCTGGAGAAGAACCGCACCACGCTTCAGGCCTTCGTCGATTTTGCGTTCGAACAAGGTGTGTGCCACAGGCGCCTCGAGCTCGAGGAGCTGTTTCCCAAGCAGGTGTTGACCTCGTTCAAGGTATGAAAATGGGTGCCGACGCGATCTGGATCACTGAGGCCGAAGTCGTCCAGCTGATGGATCTCAAGGACGCGATCACCGCTCTCGAGGCCGCGCTGCGCGAGGAAGCGCGCGGCGAAGCGCACAACATGACGAAGACCCTGCTGCAATACGGAAAGAACAACCTGCATGCGATCGGCGGAAAGCTCGGGAATCTGGTGGGCACGAAGACGTGGACCCATACCCAGGGCGGCACCTGTCCGCTTCTGTTGCTGTGGAGCGCAGACGACGGTTCCCTTGTCGCGGTGATCGAGGCGTTCGCGCTCGGAAACCTGCGTACCGGGGGCATCTCGGGATTGGCCGCCGACTGGATGGCGAGGCGGGATTCGAAGGTGATGGCGATCGCCGGAACGGGCAAACAAGCGCTCGCTCAGGTCGGCACGATGCTGGCGGTGCGGCCGATCGAACGGCTAAAGATTTACAGCCCGCGCGAAGACTCGCGCCAGGCGTTCGCCAAAAGAGCGCGCGAGGAGTTCGGTATCGAAGCCGAAGTCTCACGTGAACGCCGTGGGCGCGATCGCGCCGGACCGGGAGGAATTCGCGCAGGACGTCTTTGCGCGCGCGACGATCGTGGCCGTGGACAATCTTCCCGGCGTGCAGCAGCTCTCGCGCGAGTTCATGACTCGGTACGCGTCCTCCGGGTGGGACAAGGTGATGCCGCTCTCGGCCCTTATCGCCTCCGGCCGCAGGCGCTCGGGCGCGGACGACGTATCGCTCTTCAAGGCGATGGGCATGGGCATTTCCGATCTCGCTCTCGGCACGGAGCTGCTGAAGCGGGCGAGGGAGCGCGGCGCGGGCCGCGCAATCCCCCAGCCGAAGAAGATGAAGCCGCGGCTGGCGGCGGCGGGCGCCAAAAACCCCGTCTAGGGAGTACGATTCTCTTCCCTCGGCCGCGGAGGTCTTATGAACGAGTTCAAGAAGGATTTTCAAGACATGCAGGGTCGCTTCTCCGACCGCTCCGGTCAGGGCGCGCGGGACGAGAACCTGTATTGGACGCCCATCGTCGTCACCCAGCGCGAGATCGATGCCGAAATCGAGCGCCTGGCGAGCCTGCCCCTGCCTGCGAACGGCCGGCGCGAGTCGCTGATCGTGCATCCGCTCGCCGAGGCCAATGCGCCGGGTTTCGCGCCCGGGATCCAGGTCAAGCTATCCGTTCTCAAGCCGGGCGAGAAGACTGCAGCGTTCCGGCATAACGCCACCGAAGTCAATTTCTGCATCCGCGGTTCCGGCCATACCCTGGTCGCGGGCAAGCGCATCGCCTTCGCGCAATACGACGTCTGGAACCATCCCTCCTACGCGGCCTACCGTCACGTGAACGACGCCAAGGAGCTTCAGGTCCGCCTCACCTATTCGAACGCGCCCCTTCTTCAGCATATGCAGGTTTACCTGCCCGAAGACGAGCCCGCGGCGGAACTGCATCCGGTGGAGGACGCGGAAGACAAAGCGCGCTCGGGCGATCCGCGCCGCAAGAGTCCCTACGGGATGATCCGCATCGGCGCGGACGGCGGCATGCTGATGCCGTACGAGATTCTCATCAATCCGGATGTGGTCGTGTCGAGGCCTCTGCACTTTCCCTGGAAGGAAGTGAAGCGCGAGCTCGACAAGCTCGAGGCTCTCGGGAAAGAGTACGCCGGGCGCAGGCTCTACATGATGTACAACCCCGTCACCGGCCGCACCAACGGCATCACGCCGAACTTCTTCGCCACCATGACGATTCGCCCGCCGAAAATCGTCGACCGGCCGCACCGCCACGTTTCCGCCGCGATCAACTACTATTTCCACGGCAAGGGGTATTCGACGGTCGCGGGCAATCGCTACGAATGGGCTGCGGGGGACTTGATGCTCTCCGCCCCGGGATGGGCGGTGCACAACCACGCCTCCTACGACGATTACGTATACGAGCTCACGGTACAGGACCAGCCGCTCAATATCTTCATGGAGTCGCTGCTCTGGCAGGAGAACCTGAAGAAGCCCGCGGCGCTCCTCGGGAGCGAGCCGGGTTTCGAGACGAACCGCGGCAAGGCGGCGGCGTAGTCCTTGCCCGGCGCAAGCCGGAGCGGCTCACTCCGGTTTGATCTGCGCCTCGCGCGCGATCTTCGTGTACTTCGCGAGGTCGGTCTTCATCACCTCGAGCAGCTTCTCCGGGGTCGTTCCAACCGCTTCGAGACCTACCGTATTCAGTCTTTCCTTGACGATCTGCGGGTCGCCGACGACGCGGTTGATCTCGCCGTTCAGACGA
>WNGO01000225.1_pt1 | contig 34829 bp, 27 predicted proteins | sample 5400511 | NCBI WGS metagenome assembly WNGO01 (sample SAMN13153380, study PRJNA577476) | soil metagenome | isolation source: 20 cm soil or saprolite under Garry oak tree replicate 2 | place: USA:California | collected 2016-06-15 | reverse complement strand
GAAAACGATGCTCCAGAACATCCCAATCATAGGAACGGTCCTACCATTAGGCGACGCGCACTATACCGGATAGCCCTATCTGGGCTCGTTCGCGCCAAGGATTGGGCCTCAAAAGTCAATTCTCAGACGCGCTCCTAGGGCGGGAAGTTGAGATTATCGGTTGCCATCGGTGCCACTGACAAACGTCTCTCCCTGGAGGACTGCTTCCACGGCAGTGAGCAGCTTGCCTGCGGCCATTGCTTTGACAACGTAGCCTTGTGCGCCAAGGCTAAGGGCCTCTTGCACCACGTCAGCAGAAGATTCTTGACTCAAGAAGATAATTTTAGGTTCCGGATCAAGCTTACGGATTTGTCGCGCGGCTTCGATCCCGTTCAGACTTGGGAGGCCGATGTCCATAAGAATCAAATCCGGTTGCAGTTCCGCCGCCTTCCGAACCGCATCCATACCGTCAGAGACTTCACCGACGACCTGTAAGTCGGGCATGCTTGCGAGTGTCGATAATACAAATCGGCGAAAAGGCTCAAAATCCTCCACAACAAGAACGCGGGCTGGGGTTGCGCGACTCAATCCGCGGCAAGCTCCTGGTTCTGGCCTTGGTGGCCGAATGATGCGCGTGCATCGGCCTGAGAAAATGTCGAATCCACGCGAAGTCCATTTCCACTACTAGACAGCATACCGACGTCAAGGCCGCTGCGCGGAGAATTCAGCTTGATTCTTACTTTTGTTTTCCTGCAGCTTGGCACGGTAGACCATCGCCCGTGTCTCAAGAAGTTCCGCTTCGGCCTTCCGCTTTGTTTTCTCGAGTACCCTAGCGTAATTCACCAACGCTTCAATCAGCGCCGCATAATCCCGGGGTGAAGACCCTTCTAAAATCCCGAGTGCTCGCTTGCAAGGCGATTCAGCTTCGTCATAATAGCTACGGGCCAAGTCAGCCATTGCCACTTTGTTTAAACCGCGTGCCACGTTGGGGTGCTCCTGACCCAGTGATTGCTCCTTAATGCTGACCGCTCGTTCGAAAAGACGTCCAGCCTCGTCATACTTGCGTTGATTAAAATAGAGCGTGCCCAAGTTCTCCAACGTCTGCGCAAAGTCCTGAGATCGCAGCCCAGGGGCTTTGTCCCAAATGTTCAACGCACGTTTGCAGAGTGACTCAGCATATGAATCGTTGTGACGCTCGTACTCAAGCACAGCTAGATGGGAAAGAGCGGAAGCCACGTCCGGATGTTCCGGACCAAGCATTTTTTCTCGGATAGCAAGTGCGCGCTGGAAGAGAGATTCAGCAGCCGAATATTGGCCTTCCCGCACCTGCAGCGTCCCTAGATTAACGAGGACGGTAGCCACGTATGGGTGTTGTGGTCCAAGCGTCTTTTCCCAGATGGCTAGAGCGCGCTGGTAAAGGGACTCCGCTTCTTTGGTCTTGCCCTGAGAATTGTAGTCTCCCGCCAGATTATTTAGAATTGCGGCCACTTCCGCGTGGTCCGGTCCCAAAAGTCTTGTCCGAATCGCCAGCGCACAATGCAGTAGCGGCTCGGCTTCTGAATATTTGCCTTGCTCCTGAAGACTAGACGCTAGATTGTTAAGGGCTGTTGCTACCAGTGGGTGTTCGAGCCCATAAACTCTTTCCCAGATAGCCAGCGCGCGCCGGAAGAGGGGTTCAGCTGCTGGGTATTGGCCTTCCCTTTGCTGAAGGACCCCTGATTCATTGAGGACGGTAGCCACAGTTGGGTGTTTCAGTCCCAAGGACTTTTCCTGGATGACTAAAGCGCGCTGCAAGAGACGTTCGGCCTCCGAATACCTGCCTTCTGCCTGCCGAAGAGTGGCCAGACTGGTGAGAACCGCAGCTACCGCTGGGTGTTCTGGTCCAAAGGCCCTTTCCCAGATAGCAAGTGCACGCTGAAAGAGAGGTTCAGCCTCCGAATACCTGGCTTGTTTCTGGGAAAGCGAGGCTAGACCGGCGAGCGTGGTAGCCATGCCAGGGCTCTCTGCTCCAAGTAACTTTTCTCGGATGGCCAGTGCATGCTGAAAGAGGGATTCAGCTTCCAAGTACTTACCTTCTTTGAATCGCAGGTCAGCGAAATTGCTGAGCACGATAGCTTTATCCGGGTGCTCTGGTCCAGGCACCTTTTCCTGGATGGCGAGAGCGCGTTGATAGAGCGGCCCGGCCTCCGAGTACTTGCCTCGTTCAACCAGGAGTTTAGCCAGGTTACTGATCGCCGTCGAAAAACGAAGATCAAATTCTCCGAATTCTTTGGCCAGGCGAAACGCATCCTCAAAGAAATTCTCAGCTTCTGCATAATTCCCGTGCTCGTACGCCTGGATTCCGGCCGCGTTCTCACTTTCCCACGAGGGCACCTGAGGAAAGCTTGTCGCAGGGTATAAGAGGATGGATAGCAAGATGACGGTATAGTGGGATTTCATTGCTCAGCCTCCTCAAGCAGACCCTGGCCTCAACTGTCGAAATTTTTGCGAGTCGTAACGTTGATGGAAACTGTCAGAATTGCCAGCTTAGGTAGGCAATGCGAGGGACGATCTTGATTGGCGTATCCGTGCGGGGCAGCTATTCAAAGAAAAAGGCGACGCGCGCAACGAAGTGCATTCACGGGTGGGAGGAATTCGGGCGCAATCGGAAACATGTTCTGGGTTGATGTCTGTGCGATTTTTGGAAAAGAGTTACGACCTTCCGATTGTGAAGAGCCAAAAGCCCAGACGGTGGTGTCTTGCGGCATAGGGATACACGGAGGTGGAGATCAATCCGGTATCGGCGAAGCGTATGTGGACAAAAACTCAACGAATTGCCCATCACCTCAGAGAGCGGGAATGGGAGCGCGGGCGAGACGAGAATTTCGGGTTCGTCGCATAGCATTCTATCCGCTTCAATTATATTGAGATATACGCTTGCGCGCTTCAAGACTCATGCGCCTAATTATTCCGACAAGCGCTTTGGGCAAAGTGGAGTACATCCGAATGCATCGTGATCCGCCCGAAATGGGCAGCGCCAGTTAATCAAATTCCCGTCTGGCGACAACGGAACTTCTGGAGAGTCAGCCGTTTTCAGATTTCAGGATGCGGTGTTAATCGGCATGGGGTTTGTATTAGCTGGTCGGTGAGCTCCCATTACCAGGTTTCGCGATCTGCCTGCCCATGATTAATCACCTTCTATAGTTCTTGAGTGCACCAAATGGTCTGTAACTTTTGACAGTCGGAGGTGGTGCCTCCTGGTGAGAGCCTGTTCATAGGCGTAGAGCTTTGCCGCAGTGTTCATGTTCGGGGAGGTGAGTGTGGATGTCTGCAGTAGCAGGAGCGAGCCCTCGGAGCTCTTGAGATGGCAACCGCTTGGGGTGTCTTGGGCGCGATCATTAACTATCACGTTTTTCGCGCTTGGGCTTGACGCCTCCGCCCGATCCCAAGAACCACCGCATCCCGCGGAATCGATAGCCGAGACCGCCCGAAGCGTTCGCGAGCATAAATCAAATTCCACGAAGCGTCCGAAAATCATCACCAATGACGACCTGGGCGGGCAGTATTCGGTGAGCGCTTCAGCGTCTCCTCTAGAACCTTCATCAATGAACGGGGCCGAAGTACCAAAACTACCGGCGGAAGATTGCGGGAGACTAAAAATGGACCTCCTGGTCGCCCAGAGGGAGCGAGACCAGATTGACCGCGAACTCTCTTATCAGCCTATGGTCATCTCCGGCGGCAATGTCGATTTGAGGAATTTCAAACCCGGCTCCTCGGGGCTTTACCTTGGCGCTCCACCAATGCTAGAAACGCAACCACCGGTCCCTGCGCGAGTCACGGCAGTCAGTCTCGATGAGAAGATTGCGTCTCTGAAAAGAGCCTTAACCATTGCTTGCGGCTCTCCTGAAGAAGCGAGAATCCAAGAGAAGCTCGATCTCGCAGAGCAAGAGCTGACCTTATCGCAGCGCGAGTTCGTTTTGGACCAGGCCGCTTACTATTCCAGGACCAATTACGCCCAAGACACCGCGGGCAAAGCCAGGCTCGATGCCGAGCTTAACCACACCCAGAGTCTGAAGTCAGAGATCGAGGGGTTGAAGGCCGAGCTTGCCGCGACGAAGGTGAATTAGTTCGTGTAATAAGCAATTGTCCAGCCTGGCGTACTTGCGTTGCTCCACCAGGCTATTAGGCGGGTGGGCGAGGGACCCACTGGCAGAAATGACAGTTTTCAGCTAGTGCAGTAGCTGCCATTTTTCCCCTTAGATGACATCAAGACCTATGAGACTGGATCATCTGATTCCGTGGCTAAGCGGCGGTTGTGCTACGGCGCGGAGTTATGAAAATGAAGTTTAGGGAGAAAAAAATAATGATGCAGTTTAATTTATCGAGAATCGCATACGTTGTCACAGTGTCGTTTATCGGCCTTGCCTTGCTAACCCCGATGGCTGCGGCCCAGTCCGTAAAGGTCGAAGGTCTCATCAAAGCGCGAAACGGCGAGGCCATGATTCTGCAGGCTTCTGACTCACCGAACCTCACTGTCCTGCTGACTGACAGCACGCAAGTGGGACAGGTACAGGGTGTCTTCAAGGCCCGCAGAAAGGAAATGTCGATGGCGGCGCTCATCCCGGGGCTCAAGGTTAAAGCCGAAGGAACCTACAACGATCAGCAACAACTGGTAGCCACTTCCGTCTCCTTCAAAGGTAATGATCTGCAAGACGCTGAGAAGATTGAAGCCGGCCTGCACGAAACAAAGGTACGAGTGCAGCAGAACGAAGTGGAGCTGGAAAAACAAAACGCTGCGCTGAAAGCGCAAAACGAAGCTTTGCAGCAACAGCAAGCAAAGCTGACCGAGCACGATGCCAAGATTGCCGCGAATAAAGCCGCCGTTGGGGCCGCCATTGCTCGCTTCGGCCAGCTCGACGACTACTACATCTTTGACGAGGTCACTGTATATTTCGCCAACGGTAAAACCAAGCTAGATCCAAAGTACACGCCCCAACTGCTGGCCTTGTCCGACAAAGCCAAGCCTATCAACGGCTATATGATCGAAGTGAAAGGCTTCGCCTCAACCGTCGGGAGCACGGAACTAAATCAACAGCTCAGTGAAGACCGCGCTGATGCCGTTACCAATGTCCTCGTTCAGCAGGGCCACATTCCTCTTACGAGAATGCTGGCACCAGGTGCGATGGGAGAGGCTCACCAAGTGGGCGACGACAAGACGGCGGAAGGACAAGCCGAGAATCGGCGCGTCGTAGTGCGTGTTCTGCAGAACAAAGCCATCGCCGGAATATAGAGGCTTGCTTGTCAGTTTGCCATTTTCAGCGGCTTGTCGCCCACACCTTGTCCTGCCCGACAGATCGTGGGTAGAATCTATAGTGTCGCCGCGAGCTGATTACGACTATCAAGGTCGTCACACTTCCTGAGATAGCTTCGTGAACTTTTTATGAGTTTCACTAGGCTCCCTGGCTGCTGGCAGCGCCGTCTTCGCAAAAGGCCCTGTCTCCACGCTCGTAACACGAACGTCGCGAGAGAATGACTCGGGCCGGGATGACTCCGTAAGATTCAAACTCTAGGAATTGGAGATTTTTATGACACGAAAACTGTTATTAGCGATTGGACTATGTTTCCTTGCTTCATTTTCAGCGCAAGCACAGAACAAGGTGGAAGTGTTCGGTGGCTATTCTTATTTGCGCTTCCACAATTCACCGTCAGGCAATCTAAACGGATGGGAGGTTGCGGCGCAATATAAGTTTACGGATTGGCTGGGTGGAGTGGCGGATTTTGACGGACACTACGGAACGCTTAACGGAATCGGCACATCGACATACACGTATCTATTCGGGCCGCAAATATCATGGCCTTCGCGTGTATCGCCATTTGCCCACTTGCTCCTCGGAGGAGCGCATATCAGCGCAGCGGGTTTTGGCAATTCGTCCTTCTCGATGGCAATCGGGGGAGGTATCGATACGGAATTGATCAAAGGAATTCACTGGCGGATACTTCAGGGCGACTATCTGATGACCAATTTTGGCAGCCATACTCAGAACAACGCGCGACTTTCGACGGGAATTGTCCTTCGATTTTGACACAAGCGCGGTCGCTCCCCCGATCCGGCTTTCTTCCAGATGATCAAAGTGATGGCGGCGATCTTCCGCGCGAGAGTCAGACCTGCCATTGGTAGTAAGCCGGTCTCCACGCTTCAAGACCGGCATAGGACACACGCGGCTACGCTGAGAGTCGGCAAAGCACAGAAAAGGCTCCATTGCCGGCCGCTTGCCACCATGGTCGAGCGGCGGGGCTTCGAGGCGTTCAAGGGCGTGGGCCGAAGGCTTGATCGGAACGATACACAACAACAGTAGGTAGCTAGCGGTCCACCCCTGCAAGAAATAATCCCCTCACCGTTCTAACTGCAGGGTACCGGCAGTCGTATGCCGCGCTCCTTTTCAAAAGGAATTTATTTCATGGGACAACCATCTTCGCCCGGCGCGCCATCCTATGCACTCGATAGCACGCTCCGTCCCCGGGTCGCCCAACAAATTCACCCCCTAGTTCATCTTGCCGATGAGGAGGCTACTTGTATGTCCACACGAATTGCATCATTTCTCACTTGGAGAAAAAGGTCCCGATTGCGACTCGTGGGTTCTCTCCTTGTTCTCCTGTTTCTTTCTGCGGCCAGCTGCTTGGCTCAAACCGCTGCTCATTCACCTGGGTGGGTCGCCTTGCCTGTTGAGGAATACCGGAACCTTCACGTGAGGGCTTATCCCACCGAGCGAGAGCCGGAGCCGCCTCCCGTCGAAACCACGCTCACGCGCGTTGACTACGACCTTCGCATCGATGGCGAACTTGCCTCCGGTCGGGCGAGCCTCACGGTCGATGTCCTGAAGGATGGCTGGGTGCGCGTCCCAGTTCCTGCAGGTCTTCTGGTTCGCGAAGCCAGGCTCGACGGCAAGCTCGTTTCTCTCGTTCCCAGCGTCGGCGGCAAAGCGGGGAGCCAGCTCTCCGCGCTCCTTTCTCATTCCGGCCGCGCAATCTTGCTGCTTGATATTGCCATTCCGGTGTCGTCCGTAAACGGCGAAGAGAGTTTCACCCTGCCTTCAACCGTCTCTGGTGTAACGCGCGCGTCCGTGCAGCTTCCTCGCCAGGGCGTGGATGTCCGGCTTACCGGCGGCCTCCTTTCTGAGAAATCAGAGTCCGCGGCGGAAAGCAAGTGGATCGCTTATGGTCGCGGAAACGAAGCGCTCACCTTTGCCTGGCGCAGGAAGACCGAGGACCATCGCGCCACGCTGCCTCTGCGCATGCGCGGATCGCTGACGCAACTCCTCGGCCTTGGCGAAGACTCAACTTCCATCAACGCCGAAGTAAGTCTCGAGGTAACGCAAGGCGCCGCGCGCGTCGCAAAAATTCAAATCCCGGACAAAGTCACCATCAGTCAAGTTCTGGGCGCAATGGTGGCCGATTGGGAAGTGAAGGCCAACGAACTCTCTGTGACGTTCCTCGAACCCGTTGAGCAAAGCGCGCGCTTCGTCGTGATCGGAGAAACGCGCAGCCCTCGTGAAGGGCAAATCGAGATCCCGCTCCTTCGTCTTCTCAACACGGAGCGCGAAACCGGCGGCGTCGCCGTGGAAGTCCTCGGTGCTGGTGAAATCAAGGATCTCAAATCCGGGGGCCTCGATAACGCCGATGCTACGGACCTCGGCGAAATGGTTTCGAATCGCCAGTCTCCTTCACTTGCGGCATTTCGGTTTCGCACCGGTGATGCCAACTTGGCGCGTTCACTCAGTTTGAACGTCGCGCGGTACACGCCTCAAGCGGTCCTCTTGGCTAACGTCTCCGAAGCTCGCTATCAGGTTCTGGTTAGCAGCCAGGGGAAAACGCTCGTACAGGCTCGCTACGCCGTTCGAAACAACCAGCGCAATTTCCTCAAAATCACGCTGCCCTCGGGCGCCACGCTGTGGAGCGCGTCGCTGGCCGGCAAAGCTGTCCGGCCGGGCCAGTCGCCCGACGGCAGCCTGCTCTTGCCGCTCGACAAAGCTCGCGCCGGCGAAGAAGCCCCCGAGTTTGCCGTTGAGATTGTCTACTTGACCCGCGGCAGTGCCTGGAACGATAAAGGCCAGTTCAAGTTGGCTCTGCCCGCGCTCGACCTTCCGGTCTCTCGCACAGGACTCCTCGTTTACCATCCGCCGCTCTTCAAAGTGACGCCTGAACCTGGAGCCTTTCGAACGTCGCCATATGAGAATCCACTCTCGTCCGCGCTAAGCGTCACTGCGGCGTCGGGCGGAATCGCGGGCGGAATGTTCTCCACCGGCGCTTCCTCGCCTGCTTCACCGCTTTCCTTATCCGACTCGGATACCAAGGACGAAACCAAATTAAGGCGATCGCAAGTCGCCACGGAGGCGCTTCTTGATAAATTCAAGGCCGACTCTCTATCAGGGAAGCGCGCCGGGATTCTTCCCATCCGCGTTTCTTTCCCTGCTTTCGGCCCTTCTCTTTATCTGGTTTCCGAACTCACCGGAGAAAATCAGGCTCCGTCCGCGGGACTATCGTATCAACACGAGAAAAAGGCGGGTGGCAAATGAAAAAGATCTTCGCGATATTTTTGGCATGGATGCTAGTTCTTCCCGGCTTTGCGGCCGCCGCTGACGATGTTGCCCTTCCTCCGGTACCAGCGTCCGGCAACGTTACTCTGCCTCTGGACGAATACAATCGGCTCCTCGAATTGGCGAGCAAACCCATGAGGAAACCGGACACGCCGCCGGTTCCATACACCATGAAGCGCGTGGATCTGAAATTCCGCGTCGCGAATGAATCCGTGCAAGGCACCGTGCAATTGCAGGGAGAAATCCTTCACAAGGGCGCGACCAAGATCCCTCTGACATCAGGCATGGCCATTCTCGACGCTCGCCAGGAAGGGAAGGGTCTGCCTCTCGAATTGGAAAATGGCACACACACTGCTGTTCTCTCGGGGCCAGCGGACTTCGCGATCACGCTTGACGCTGGTCTTCCACTTAATATTGAAGCTGGACGCGCTTCCTTCAGCCTTCCCGTCCCTTCGGCGGGCAGCGTGCGGCTCACCCTTGTCGTCCCCGGCGACCACACCTACGTTCGAATCAACCCCGGTATCATCACGTCGCGGTCTTCAGAGAAAGGCCAAACCAGTATCGAAGCCACGCTCGTGCCCGGGCAGCCGGCGAACATCTGGTGGACAACGCGTGAAACTGTTGCCCCCGTCGTGCCGAAAGAAGTGCGCTTTCTCTCGGACGTCAAGACCCTCGTTTCCGTCAGCGAGGCGGACATTCGAATCGCCGCTCTCGCCGACATTACTGTCGTGCAAGGCGAACCCTCGCAATTTCAAATCGAAGTTCCCTCAGGATTCGAAATCACCGGCGCGACCGGAGCCTCAGTGGAGTCGAGCGAATTTGAATCCGGCATCTTGACCTTGAAGGTCACCGGTCCGGCGCTGCGCAGCCACCAATTCCTGATCTCCATGGAAAAATCCATCAACACGACCAAAACGGACGCGCCTTTTCTCAGTTTCAGGGACGCGCAACGCGAAACCGGCGAAGTTCTTGTCGAAGGCGCCGGCACCATCGAATTGACAGCCACGGAAGCGGGCGGCCTCAAGCGCATGGATTTCAAGGAAGTGAATCCATACCTTCGCTCTCTCTCTCGCTTTCCGATGCAAGCCGCATTTCGTTATCACGAGCAGCCGAACGAAAAACCTGCGCTTGCGCTCGAGTGGACGCGGTTTCCGGACAGCAGCGTGCTCGCCGCCGTCGCGGAACGCGCGGTTGTCACCACTCTCGTGACCACCGAAGGCAGATCACTAACTGAAATAAAGCTCACCATCAAGAATCAGGCGCAGCCATTTTTGAAAGTCGCGTTGCCCTCAGGCGCGAGCATTCTTTCCGCCGAAGTCGCTGGAGAAAAAGTGAAACCTGTCGAAGGTCCGGACGGCAATCGCGTCCCGCTGTTGCGCGCGGGCTTCCGTCCTATCGACTCCTACACCGTTTCATTCGTGTTCATGCACTCGGGCGCGCCGTTCGCGAAAAAAGGCGGCTCCGATCTTTCTCTTCCGAAAATGGACGTGCCTATCAATCTTCTGCAATGGGAAGTCTTTCTCCCCGAACAGTACAAGGTGAAAGATTTCGGCGGCGACGCCATCGCCGCGACTCTTCTTCCTCCTTCGCCGATCTACGCCGCGGGTGGAGCCTATGACGGCGAAGTAGGACGCCTGGCGAATGCGGTCGTCGTTCAGACTCAAACGGTGCAAGTGATAGCCGATACCATCGAAAGCCGCGTTTCCAAGCGAGACGAGCGCGATGCGCGAAAGAACGCCGAGAAGCAGCAGATGGCGGCCTCTTCCAACGTAACGAATCTCCAGCAACGCATTTCCGGTGTGCTGCCGGTTCGCATCGATGTTCCGCGAGCAGGGAATTCGTACAACTTTGTCAGGCCGCTAGTGCTTGATGAAGAAACGAAAGTGACCTTCTCCTATAAATCGAAATAACTTCCGCTATCGAACGGAAGAGGCCGGCTCAGGATTTCACAATTGTATCGCGCGATCCATGGCCTGCCTTTCTTTTTCTTCAAGCATTCGTGTAGCGCCTTTTGCCAAATCGCCCAGAGCCAGCGGCCCGATAGCGACGCGCACGAGCCGAAGCACTTCTATTTTCAGGGCTTCGAGCATCCTGCGGATGTGGCGATTTTTGCCCTCGTCGAGGATAATTTCGAGCCACGAATTGTGTTCGCCTTGGCGAAGCACTTGCGCATTTTTCACGCGCAGAAACTCGCCGTCACTGGCACGGATCCCGTTTAGCAATTTCCGTAACAAGGTTTCATCGACGATGGCATTGATTTGCACGTGATACGTTTTATCGAGACGCGTTTCCGGTGATGTAATTTTCGCCGCCCATTCCGAGTCATTCGTCAGCAGCAACAGTCCTTCACTCGCTTTGTCCAAGCGGCCGACGGGAGCGAGCCAGGGAAGATTCTGCGGCAGAAGGGAATAAACTGTTTTGCGCCCTTTTTCGTCGGCCGCCGTTGTCACGACGCCGCGCGGCTTATTCAACGCCAGATAAATCTTGGAACTGCGTGCAACTGATTGACCGTCGATTTCGATGCAGCTTTTTTCCAGGTGCACCGGCGTTTCGGGATCGCGGCGAATCGTTCCATTCCATTTCACGCGTCCCGCGGCAATCAGCTCGGCTGCGCGCGAGCGCGAGCAATAGCCCAGTTTTGAGATGGCGCGCGCCAGTCCAACATTTTTTAGTCGTTCGCCCCGCAAATTTCTGTTACTGGTTCTCCTTTTCACGGGCGGCGCTACTTTGCGGCAGCGCTTGACACGGGCGTTGGCGATGCCGCAGGCGTTGACGGCCGAGCCGTTGCGGGTGCTGCTGATCCGGTCGTCGACGCCGGCACTGCACTTGCGGACGGTTTCGGTGGTTCGTGTTTCACAGATCCATAGCGCGCGGCGAGCCATGCGCGGGCTTCTTCCGGCTTCTAGTTGAACGGACCGATCCCGCCGCGGTAAGCGATGCGGCCGCTCTCATCAATGATGTAAATGCGTTCCGGCCACGCAGCGTACGCATCATTGGCGGCGTTGCTCATGTCGTCGATGCCGAAGGGAAGAAGGAACTTGAATCTCTTGACGAAGTCATTCGCGATCATCACGCGCTGCTCCAGCGTTTTCGGCTGCGCGTAGCAAACATCATCTTTATCCTTCAGATTCGATTTCATCTGCCACTCATCGGTGGGATGGGCCTCGCGAACGTAAATCGTCAAGAAATCGGCGCGTTCCTTGTAGTCCTCAAAAATCTGAACGACGTCGCCCACCTGGCGGCGAAATGGCGGTCAAGTAAAACTCCCAAACACCAGCACGAGCGGGCGCTCATGCGTTCGTTCGCGGATGTGAAAACGGCTGACGCCGTCCAGCGCGACGATCCGAGCATCCGGCGCGTCACTGCCCACTTTCAGCGTGCCGCGATGCATGTGCGGCAGAGCGTAGCGCACCATGCCGTAGGCGTCCTTGGGACTTCCAGCCATGTAGGACAGAGCGGCAAAGGCAGCGACGAAGAGCACGCCAAATATTCCCGCCGTCCATTTCCAGAAACGATTCATGCCGTCTTGCTCCAGCCCACAAAATTAACCGCGCCGCCTGTGCCGCTGCAAAGTAGCATCGAGTCCAATTCGGAAGAATAGTGCATTTGCATTAGCGCTGGTCCTTCGCGCGAAGAGTCCCTCGCTGTTCCTTGTAACGGGCGAGCGCATTCTCTATGACCTTGACGGCAGCGTACGCCGGGCGAATATCTTCCACCTGGACCTGCTTGCCTTCCAGTTGCTTGTAGTCCTGGAAAAAACGCTTCAGAACGAGCAAGCGATGTGGCGGCAGCTCGTTGGCCTCGACATAGCTGTTGAATTCGGGATCGTTGGTGGCCACGGCGATGACCTTGTCGTCGCTGGCACCGGAATCGATCATGGTCATCAAGCCAATAGCGCGGGCTTTGATGAGCGCGAGCGGTTGCACCGGCTCCTGGCACAAGACGAGGACATCGAGGGGATCGTTGTCGTCGGCGTAGGTTTGTGGAATGAAGCCGTAATTCGCGGGATAGAACACCGCCGAATGGATGATGCGATCCACTCTCAAGAGGCCGCTGGCTTTGTCCAACTCGTATTTCACATTGGAGCCCAAGGGGATTTCGATGACGGCCTGAAAATCGCGCGGGAGATCCTCGCCGGGGGAAACGTCGTGCCAAGCATGGAGCATTGATAGTGATCCTCGGGAGCGTAGTGGCGGATGACATTATGGCTTGAGATGGCCCCAGGTGCCAAACATGCGAGGGTCTGCACGTTGGAACATCCGAACGTCGAGAGGGGCTCCCGTGTTTTTCGTAAGTGTTGCAGCTAAAGAGTTTAGCCAAATCGTAAGTCTTTTGTCTGCAACACCTACGGAGGCGCTCCTTTCTCCGCCGGCGTGAAAGCTGCAAACACTATGGTACAAAAGGTACCGATTGTCGAATATTACTTAGTCAGTAATTCTAATGATCGCGGAAGATGTTGAAGGGATAGAGTTTGTCCGATCCAGGGATACAAAAACCGCACCCTGAAAACCGCACGGTGCGGCACGCTGCGGACCGCAGTAAAGCTGAGCGAAGAATCGCCCACCCTTTGCACAAAGCAAGCATGCCCCGAGAGCGGGGCACCTGCGCGTGGCGCACTGCGGAACAAATAGAAATAGAGGAATGAGGTCGGCAGCTAACCGACGTTAAAACAACGGCTTCGCGAGTGACAAAAAAATGACACGGCGGTTGCGGAAAATTCTGTGACTTTGAAGCGGGCGGTGCGTCTCATAGAGTGAATACGTATTGAGGATGATTGTTTAAACGATTTCTGGCGCAGCCGCAAGTGGGGCAACCCAGAATGCGACGATTGTCAACAACATTCCAAACGTCACAAAGGAGAAATGATGAAGAAGCATTGCGTCCGAATTTTGAGTGCGTTTTTTGGGTTGGCTGCATTAGCCTTAACGGCCAAGGGCCAGACCGCAGATCAACTGGTTGTTAACATTCCCTACGAGTTTGTCGTCGCTGGAAAGACGCTTCCGGCGGGCACTTACAGAGTCAATCGCGTAAACGATAACGACGAAAAGACGCTCGCCATCAGCAGCCGTGAAAGCCATGCCGCGGTTTTGGTCGTCTCCAGCGAGATTGCCCTCACAACCGGCGCCGAGCAGCCCAGCCTCAGCTTCCTGCAAGTTGGGGAGCAGCATTTCCTCAGCAAGATTCGAACAGCCGAGCATGTGTTCACGGTTCCGGTATCCGATTCGGCCGTTCTCGAAGCCGCGATGAGAAAGGGCAGCGGTTCATCGGGTCGGTGAGTTGGGGAAGCAATTAAGCGCAGTTTCGTGGATCTGGTGGAGCGGGTTCAGGCTTCAAGCACTTTCGATCAAGTCTGAGCCCCTCCTCGCTTCCTTCCCGCCGCCCTATACTTTCCCGAGACGGCCGCGGTGGTATCCTCTCCACAATCCTGACGTCCAGAGACAAAAGCTTTTCAAAGCCCGAGCGCCCCGCCCTTATCGTCCGCCGTTGGTTAGGATCGGGACAAAAACCGCACCCTGAAAATCGCAGGGATGTGGCATCCGGCGATCGGCCGTGTCTGATCTCTTTCCTTAACAGCCTGGAGGGCTTCGCCCTGTTCTTTGTTTCTGGTATCGCCGAGGAAAAAGTTGGATATCAGGAAACCGCCACGTCGTTCTGCGAGGGGGTAAAGCGATATATGCCCGTCATATGGCTGGTGCGATCAGTCGGGGTTAGGTACGAGAACACTGTGATACTCTACGAAATTTGGAGTAACAGGCAAGAGTGTGAGGCTTTGACGAGGAGCAAGGAGTCGATCCAGGCAAAACTCAAAGGTATAAAAACGGAGGATATTAAGACACTTGGAATGTAGTTCGCGCTAGCCAGAGGACGGGCGGCAACGACGAAAATTTCTGGTTCTGCGTTCCGCCTGCACTGGTCAACGTCGAGGGCCATGTGGAGGGAGGAAGAAATGCTGCGACCAGGGCAACAAGAATGATGCCACCGACGGTGGCCTGCACGGCGAGCAGGCACGGCTGTTGTACAATGGGTGCGTCTTCAAGGTTGAAGCTAATCCATGAAGAGGCTTTATAAGATCGTTCTGGTTTCCTGTTGTCTAGCCCTTCTCTGGAATCCGCGTGGTTTTTGCGATGAGGCCGCACAACCCATTCTGTCTCTCGATTTGCACAAGTTTGGGTATTTACACCCGGTCACCGAGCGGGATCTCCGTGCCTATACTTTCCTGCAGGATTCGTTGGCTTTCCTCGATGACGGAACCCTAGCTGTTTCGTTCTACCGCAAAAACGATCAACCTGGCCTTTCGCGGCGCGACGGCACTCCGGGCAGCGAGGTGTTGTTTCATAGCGTCTTGCTGGACCCGGTTGCGGGCAGCGTAAAGAGCGAGCGCACCTGGGGCAACGCAGGAAATTCGAATGTGTTACTTCCGCTGCAGAACGGAAGCTTGCTTATTCAGGACGGCGAATGGGTGAAGGTTTATTCGCGAGAAATGAAGGAAATCGCCAGCAAGAGATTGGAATATCCCGGAGATATTCTGCCTCGCTTTGCGGTGTCTGCCAGCGGACGTTCGCTGTACGAATTCCAGGACTGGTATGACGCCAAGCGCGGCTGGCTAACGCGCATCGATTTGCTTGATTCCGCCACGCTGGCCACGAAGAAATCCAAAGTTACGCCAGGTCATCAGTACGAGACTGTGTCGGACACACGGGTTGTTTATTTCCCCACGGCCGCCGGCTGGGCACTGCGTCTATTCGTCTACAATATCGACGAATCCTCGCCGGCAAAGAGTCCAGAGCTTTTCGGCCCGAACAGCAGCACAGCGAAGGATTTGTCCAAGTCCCGCTGTAAGTCCGCCACGTTCATTGATAACGCTATTCTGGCAATCACTGGTGATTGTCCTTCTGTGATGCTGATTCGGTCTGCCGAGGAGTTTGACGGAATCCATTCTCCGGAGTACCGAATCGGGGAACAGATTCGTCCATCCAGAGGCGGCCAACGTTTTGTATTTTCCCGAACTAGAATGAAAGAGCGACCTTCGCACATCACGTATCTTGAGGTTTGCATATACGATTTAGCAAAGCGCAGGCTTGTTTTCACCGCTGCCGTCTTTCCACTCCCTCAACAGAAGTTCGCCTTCGCAATCTCGCCAGATGGGTCTCTTCTGGCGGTACAAACGGACGGTTTAGTGCGCGTGTGGCGCGCTACCTCTCTGCAATGATTTCCCAAATGCTTTTGGCCTTGAGGATGGGTTTGACGAGTTTGCGGGCGGCGGAAAGACTTTCCTCAGGGGCTAAAGCCCAAGGCAGAACGGCCTTAAATGTCGGAGCTAAAGCTCCGAACCCCAAGAGACACTCATGAGACAAACTGTATTGAGTTGCGCGAGGGATTATTCGTATCGCAGGGCGACCATGGGGTCAACGCGCATGGCGCGACGGGCAGGGACGGCGCAGGCCGCGATCTGCTGTGATGGCCCCGCACTTCTACGAGAGTCCGCGTTCTCGTTTACAAGGATTGCTCCGAGCGGAGCATAACCGAGCCCAACCGGATTGCCAGGTAGGACCGACGATTGACTTAGACTATGGGAGTGACCGCGCAATCACCATGGTGATGTCATCCTGTTGTTCTCCGGGGCTGAATTGCTGGACCGCTCCAACGACTGCCTGGAGCAGTGGACCTACCGGAAGATGACAACAGGAGCGAAGGGTGTCGATTAAGCGGGACTCGCCGAACTCTTCGCCCTCGGCGCTCCGGGCTTCCGTTATTCCGTCGGTATACAGTACCAGCGTGTCTCCCGGAGCTAGCCGCACTTCCGCAATCTCACATTGCCAGTCATTAAACAGCCCCACGACCATGCTGGTAGCAGCCAGGCGCTGCACCTTCCTCATTCCAGAAGGCTGATCTTCCTCGCCCCCGCCACCACACAGCAGTAGTGGCGGAAGGTGTCCACAATTCGCGTAACGGAGTCTGCGGCTGCAATCGTCGTAATCCGCAAAGAAGAGAGTTGCGTAACCTGCGTCGCCCGTGTTTTCGCAGAAGGAGTGGTTGACAGTAGCCAGTGTGCGCTGCAGGTCGTCGACCGCCATCGCGCACTGACCACGCAAGTTGGCTTGCAAATTGGCCATCAGTAGGGCGCCCGACACTCCTTTGCCAGCGATATCAGCCAACACCAGCGCCAGGTGGCCTTCGCGGAGCTCCAGAAAATCGTAGTAGTCCCCGCCCACTGCCCGAGCTGGGATGCAGCCGCCTGTATATTCAAGCGTCTTCATCGCTGGTAACTTTTGCGGAAAAAGCCGTGCCTGCACTTCCCGCGCAATCTCCATTTCGCGGGTTACGCGGCGATCCGCTTCCATCCGCTCCGCCATCTTTTCGGCAAGACGTATGTTCTCTAGAGTGATTCCCGCCTGGCCCGCTACTGAATCGAGCAAATGCTTGTCTTCGCCGGAGTAGGGCTCTTCCGAAAGCCGCTGGCCAAGCACCAGCAAGCCGATCAATCCGCTATTGCGCCCAAGGATAGGCACCATGCATTCCGGCGCAAGCGGCCCCAGATCGCCGGCCGCCTCGTGACTTTGTGGGACGTCCCAAGCTCTTCCGCGCTGCGCGATCTCCCTGAGCAGTGGTAGCGTGACTGGAATTGTGTCCGACTCTCGGGGAACGAACATTGCGCCAAAGCGGAAAGGAAACTTCGGCCGAGGCGGCGAGGCTGGAATTGTGTCGGACTCTCGGGCCACTGGTCCGAATTCCGCGACGAGGTTTCCATCTCCGGCTTGCAGATAACAAGCAAACGATTTCGGATGCAGCGCGCCCTTGATGTGCTTTTCCAGCAGTATCGCGAGTTCGCGACGGTCGCTAACGGTGCGCGTTTTCTCCGCCAGGTCTTGCAGGATGACACGCCCGTCATACGCGCTACGGAAAAAGGCGCGGTCGATGCGCGCTGTTCCCCGCCTAACCAGTGGCGCGGAAATCCACACCAATCCGACGCCAAATACAAGGCCGAGGCCCAGCACGGTATTCGAGAATGTCCCGACCAAACCCGAAACAGCGTATGTGAAGAGCCTAATAGCGCCGAGCCAAAGGGCCAGGAGCAGAATCGTGAAGCCGCGCTGCACTAGCACGTAGCGCGCGCTGCGTCGCAACAATGCCGGAATCTCCATTGCTCGGTGTTTCACCACCGCATAAGCGAACGACAGCGGATACAGGGACAACACCAGCACCAACGCCGTGTCGAACCAAAAAGAAGGACGGTATCCTGCGAAGTCCACCGCGAAGCGCTCGAGAACGATCGGCAAGACCCCTGCAATTGTTCCCCACAAAATCACTCGCGATTTGCGCCGCGCTTCCGAGGGGACTGCGGCCATGAATGAGTTTTGTGCCAGTGAGAGGACGCCCGACGCAAATAAGGCGTACAGGACGGATGAGAGGATCAGGTCAGCGTTGCGCGTGCCTGCCACATCAGCCGCCACTCGCGGAAGGCTTGGATGTCCGGCCCGCAACCCTGGAAGGGCAATACCTACTCCAAAGGTCAGGGCCAGCCATTTCAACCATGGGAAACGCCGATCCAGCGGGGACTGTGCGGGAAACACGGCGAAAAACAGGTAGAAGAGCGAACCGAGCATCCCCAAAAAAATCGCACGGAATGCCAGCACGAATGTCGTGAGGGCAGGCGAAACTCCCGAGGGAATGACAAGATCGGGAGCCGCGATAAACGCACAGAACAGCAATGCCAGTAGCCATGCCGTTGGCTCTTCCAACCTCAAGAACAGGACGGCGAATCCGACCAGAAGAAACGGAATGGGAAATAGTCCAATGACTTGCAATGCCGAAAACCTGGCAAGGCCTTCGCCTGCTCTGTTTAGCGATCTCTTTGCCCGAAAGACTGCATGCATAACTAGCGGCTCGGGATCACCTGGTCGCTCTACAGTTAAGGCCACAGCGTCGCCGGGATGGCCGCGGACGTAGGAGTCGTCAAATCCAAGCTCGGTGCCCAGCGCATGCCCATTGACGGCAGTAATGCGGTCGCCAGCGCGCAGCCCAGCTTGCGCGGCGGGGCTTCCCTCTATCACATCATCAACTGACAGCGAGTGCGTGCGCGCGTCATAGTGAGGGTTGTGGAGTTGATTGAAGCCGAGCTCTACAATCGGGCCCGGATAACGGACAGCGTACATCCAAAGCGACCCGTAGAGGATCGCGCCTAAGGCAAACATGCCAGCAAGCGTGGCGAGGAAAGGTCGGGGTAACGCTGACCAACGACGCATAGGCTAATGGGCTCCGCTAGGGAGGATTTGCTACACGGCAGGCTACGACGGCGACCAGCGCGAGTCAATCAAGTCGCCTGGTCTCCGCAGGTAAACCAGCGGGATGGAGCAGAGATGGCGTTCCCGGGTGGACTATTCGTAGCGCAGAGCGACCGTGGGGGCAACAAGCATGGCGCGGCGGGCAGGGACGGCGCAGGCAGCGAGTGCAACGATGGCCAGCAAGGCCATGACGCTTGCCAACACAAACGGGTCGAGCGGCCGGATGCCATATATTTCGGTGGCTACAGCTTTTTGCAAGGACGCTGCGCCGATAACGCCCAAAACTAGGCCGATGGCGACGAGTTGGAGTCCCTCCCGCAGAACGAGTTTGAGAACGCCGGCACGGGTGCTGCCAAGGGCGACGCGAATACCGATTTCGCGAGTGCGCCGCGCGACCAGATATGCCAGCACGCCGTAAATGCCAAGCGACGCCAGGAACAAGGCAACTCCGCCGAAGGCGTTGGCGAGAAGCATAGACGTGCGGCGAGAAGACAAGGAAAGGTCGATACGTTCGGACATGGAATGAACGTCGAAAACCGCCAGGTCAGGATCCAGGTGCGCGATTTCTGAGCGAACGGCGCGGACGATGGACCCCGGATCGCCAGAGGTTTTGAGAGCGAAGGTAAAGCCGCCGGCGGGCCGCTGGGAATTGGGAAGATAGTACGCGCCGACGGGTGCGCCGGAGCCGTCAAGGCTTTCGTAGCGCAACGTGCGCGCGACACCGACAACGGTCATCCAAACGGTGCGCTCGTCAATCTTCAGAAGATCCTTGGCGTCTCCGGGGAAGTACATGCGGCGACCGAGGGGATCCTGGTTCGGCCAGAAATGCTGCGCCAAGCGTTCATCCACAATGATGACGCGGGGGGACTTCTCATTGTCGCGGTCATCAAAACTCCGGCCGCGGACCACGGAAATGCCCAGGGCTTCGAAATATCCGGGAGTCACAGAGATGTTCAGCGGAGAAACCAGGGATTCGCCGGATTTCATTTGATAGCCCTCGGCAAGAATGACGCTGTCATTGTGATTGCCGCCAAGGGGAATCGCCTCGGTTGCGCCCGCGAGGGAAACTCCGGGGATGACGCGGATGGCAGGGAGCGCGCGGTTCATGAAATCGCGCAAGAGTTCAGGCTTGGGATATTTGGAGCGCGGCAGGCCGACCGATGCGGTGACCACGCCGTTGGGGTTGAAGCCTGGATCGACTTGCAACAGGAGGCGGAAGCTGGAGAGAAGCAGTCCTGCGCCCACGAGCAGGGCGAACGCAAATCCGATCTGGGCGGCGACGAGAAGTTGTCGCACGCCACGGGATTTTTTCCCCGTAGTGCCGGTGCGACTGTCCTCATGGAGCGCGTCGCCGATGCCGATTTTCGAAACGCCGGCGAGAGGGAACAGCCCGACAAAGAGTCCGGCGGCCAGGGATAGCGCGAGAGAAACGAGAATCACGGTGCTATCCATATGAACTTCGCCAGCCCGAGGGAAATGCTCGAGGCCGATGGCGCTCAGAGTCCGCAATAAGCCGGCGCCCAGGGCGACGCCGCCTATGCCTCCGAGCAGCGCTAATCCCAAGTTCTCCACAATCAACTGACGCATAAGCTGCGCGCGGCCCGCGCCCAAGGCGATGCGCGTAGCCAATTCCTTGCGGCGCAGCGCCAGCCGGGCCAACGCGAGGTTGGCGATGTTCAGTCCGCCGATGAGAAGAACGAGGATAGCGCCACCCCATAGCAAATAGAGAGTCCCTTTAACGCCACCTGTCAGCATTTCCTGAAGCGGTTTGACTCGGGTGTTGAATCCGGCGTTGATCAGGATTTCCTTGAACTCCGGGAAACGCTCGAGATTTTCATTGTTCAAAGCGTTGACCTGGGCTTGAGCTTGCTGCAGGGTGGCGCCGGGTTTCAAGCGTCCAATGTGATACCAGTTGTTGCTGTGATGAACGGTCTTCTGCTCGGCAGTGAAACCGAGCGGGATCCATAGCCGAACGTCGGGGTCAATAAAGTTAAAATCGGCAGGCATCACACCAACGATTGTGAAAGGCCGGCCGCTGATGCGTAGTTCCCGGCCAATTGCCGATTTGTCAGCGGCGTACAACTGCTTCCAAAGTCCATGACTGAGGATCACCTTCTGATCGTTAGCGATTTCGCCTTCTTCTTCGGTGAAAGCGCGGCCGAGGGAGGGAGAAACACGGAGGAGTCTGAACCAAGAGGGCGTGACCAACATCCCGCGAATCTGTTGCGGCGAACCATTCAGCTCCACAGTTTGATTACGAGGGCGGAAGATGGCTTGGCTCTCGAAAGCCGTCATTTTCCGAAGACGGTCGAAATAGTCCCCGGAACTGCTGTCGTTGGACCCGGCCACTCCGGCTTTCGGGTATTCGTTGGACATGATCAAAATGGAATTGGCGTCGAATACGGGCAAGGGACGCAAGACCACGGAGTTTACGATGGCGAAGAGAGCGGCGTTGGCAGCGAGGCAGACGGAAAAGGTGAGAAGCACGGTGAGGGCAAAGCCTTTGTCGCGCCATAGAGAACGTACGCCGTATTTTAGGTCGAGGAGAAATGCATCCATGATTGCAATCCCTCCTTTGCGGAGACGGTGATCTTGCCAGACATTAAGACAGGCCCGGCACCTAGGATTCAGTACGCATGGATGGAGGATAAGGTTCCCATATGATTGCGGCTAGGTGGGGCGGAGATTTAGCCTGATTCGCGGGACTTTGCGCGGGATTTGGCGTCCGGATGGCGGGGCGTCCAGTCCTTTGGCGGGAAGGCCACGTGCCAGAACATGGGATTAGGCAGCATGAACTCCACTCCTACCTGAGACTGATTGGTTTGACGCCTGTCAATGTGCGCGACGACACACTCCAGCGCAGCCTTTGTCTGGACGTTGGACAGAGTGAGCCGCTGTCCTCTGTATACCTGGGTCAACAAATGAATCAACGCACCGTGAGCACTGATAGCCCGCGTGCAAGCGTCTTCTTCAAAGGCTCCAGCGCCGGTCTTTCCAGAGACCCGCACGGGGATGGTCATCAATACGCGCTGGCTCCTTCGGCGGTTCGCCGCGAGCCAGGAGGTTTCTCGTGATTCGGTGAGCCAAGTTTCAAGAATCCGAAGCTGGTCCGGCTCGATAGTGGTAAACACCAGCCCCATGCCCTTGGTGGCGCGCGAGTAAACGACTCTTGCGCGGGCTTCAAACCGTTGCGACCCTTTGATGATGCGTACGTCCGTGACTGTTCCTAGCGGCAGGGCGTCGCTCGTGTCCACATAGCAGCCTTGCTGGCTCAAGTCACGGACGCGCGTTTCCATCAGCGCGCCGGATGCGGCCGGAACGACCTCAGCGGCGGCAAAGAACTCGTAACGAGGGTGAGTCCGGCGGTCTGCGCCCGTAAGCGCGACGGGAGGAGCAGCAGCGTTTGCCGTATCACTGGAAGTGCCGGGAGAGCTTGCAACATTTTCGGAATCAATAGATGCGTCAGGAAAGGTTGCCACCGTTTCCGCGTCGCTGGAAACCTCGCCAAAGCTCGCAATCGTTTCTGAATCAAAAGAAAACTCGGATGGACTCGCGGGCGTTCCCGCGTTATCGGGAATCTTGGGAAGGTCAGCGGGTTTTGAGCTTCGCCTGCGATTGCGGCGCTTCATAGCCATACAATTGTAACGCAAAGGTTGGCGAAGGGGCTGGACTACGGGAAAGGCGTGCCCTCAGGCGCGGGCTTTGTCGATCATTTCATCCCAGATACCTTTGGACTTGAGGATGACTTCGACGAGTTCGCGGGCAGCGCCTTTGCCGCCGTCGGCTTTGGTGGTGTAGTGGGCGGCGCGGCGCACTTCGGGCGTCGCGTTGTGGACTGCCACAGCCAGCCCGACGCGCTTCATGATGGTGAGGTCGGGCAGGTCGTCGCCAAGAAAGGCAACTTCCGATTCTTTGGCGCCGGTCTTGCGGAGAACGTCTTCATAAGCCGCGACCTTGTGGCCTTGTTTTTCGTAAACAAACTCGATGTCCAGCTCTTTGCAGCGTCGGCGAAGGGCGGCGCTGCCGCGGCCGGTGATGACGCCAGTGCGCAATCCAGCGGTGACGGCGAGAGTGAGACCCTGGCCGTCGTGGGCGTCGAACGTCTTACTCTCCAGTGCGTGGCCATCCGGCTGCGATAATAGCGTGACACTGCCGTCGGTCAGCGTGCCGTCGACGTCCATCAGCAGGACGAGAATTGGTTTCGCTCGTCTTGCCAGTTTTTCTGAGATTTTCTTTCCTCGCTTGGCCAATTGTTCTCCCCTTTTTCTTCGTGTTTGCCGAATCCACTTTTATGTTCGCATGGATTGCCGAGCATGGGCAGCGTCGCAAAGAGAAAGGAACGGGTCATAGGCGCGCCACTACATCAGCTCGAGAGTCCACAAATCATGCAGATGGACGACGCCGAGCACGCCCCTCGCTTCATCTGTAACCACGATGGAGGTGATCTTGCGTTTCTCCATCAGGTTCAACGCTTCACTGGCGAGCACATGCGGCCCGATCGTTTGCGGACTTTTTGTCATGCATTGACCTGCGGCCATCTCCAGGGTTGCGCCACGATGCTTTTCCATCAGGCGACGCAGGTCGCCGTCGGTCAAAATTCCTGCCAGACGCCCATCCGGCTCCAGCACGGTGGTCATGCCGAGGCCCTTCTTGCTCATTTCATGAAACACATCCGGCATTGGGGTGTCTCTTGAAACGCGCGGCAGGGCGTCGCCCGCATGCATCAGGTGTTCGACGCGGAGTAGTTTCTTGCCGAGGCGTCCTGCGGGGTGCAAGGCCGCGAAATCGTCGTGCTTGAAATCGCGGCGCTCAAGGAGCGAAACCGCCAGAGCATCGCCCACAGCCATAGCAACAGTCGTGCTCGCAGTGGGAGCGAGATTTAACGAGCAGGCCTCTTCCTTCACGCTGACATCCAGCACGACGTCGCTTGCTTCGGCGAGCGTAGAATGGGGCTTGCCCGTTAGCGTGACCAGCGGCATTTCTAGGCGCTTGAGCGCTTCCAGCAGACGGATGATCTCTTCGGTCTCCCCACCGTAGGACACCGCCAGCATGGCGTCGCCGCCCGCGAGCATCCCCAAATCGCCGTGCAAGGCCTCGGCGGGATGCAAAAAGAAAGATGGCGTGCCGGTGCTGGAAAGCGTCGCGGAAATTTTTCGTCCAATGAGTCCGGATTTGCCCATGCCGGTGACTACCACGCGCCCTTTGCAGGCGAAGAGCACGTTGACGGCTTTTTCAAAGGTTGCGTCCAGCCTCGCCAGGACATCCTGAATTGCCTGGGCCTCGATTTTCAGCACCCGCCGCGCGGTGTCGAGACTCATTTCGCGCTCCAACGGCGGACGACGGCGCTGAGACCCTTTAATTTCAGGAGCAAGCCAAGCAGTTGCGCGAGCGGCAACGCATTGGGGCCGTCGGAAAGCGCTTTGGCGGGATTGTCGTGGGTCTCCAGGAAAACGCCGTCGACGCCCGCGGCCACGCCGGCGCGCGCCAGCGGCTCAATGAACTGCGGCTGGCCGCCGCTGGAGTGCCCTTGTCCGCCGGGAAGCTGCACGGAATGTGTCACGTCAAAGACGACTGGATAGCCGGTCCTTTGCATGATGGGGAAGGAGCGCACATCCACGACAAGGTTCTGATAGCCAAAGGAAGAGCCGCGCTCCGTGAGAATGATCTTTTCGTTGCCGGTGCTGGCAACTTTCTCCGCCACGTTGCCCATCTCCCACGGCGAGACAAACTGCGGCTTCTTCACATTGATGACACGGCCGGTCTTGCCGGCGGCGAGGAGCAGATCCGTTTGTCGCGCCAGAAACGCGGGGATTTGCAGCACGTCGCAAACTTCCGCCGCAGGCGCGGCTTGGGAAGCTTCGTGGATGTCGGTGAGGATCGGAAGTTTCAGCTCGGACTTGATCTTGCCGAGAATCCGCAGGCCTTCCTTCAGCCCGGGTCCTCGGAATCCCTTCAGCGAGGACCGATTCGCCTTGTCGAAGGAAGCCTTGAAGATGTAGGGCAAGCCCGCATCAGCCGCGATCTTGGCGATCTTTTCCGCCATAGTGCGGGCGTGTGATTCGGTTTCAATGACGCAGGGCCCGGCAATCAGAAAGAGAGGATTGCCGGCACCGAGGCGCAGCTTGCCAAGTTCGATTTCGCGAGTCGCGCTCATAGGAGACGGGAAAGAGTCCGCAAGCTATTTAGGCTACTTAGCTGGCCTCAGGTTTGCAACGGTTTAGGCAGTGGCGCGAGGCGCAGCACGCAACGCCGGGGCGGGCTGGCGTTCTGAGACGGCGGCGGGAGCTGGACGCAGGCGTTCCTTTTTGTGCTCCAGCGCGGCACCGATGAAGGCCGCAAAGAGTGGATGCGGTTCGAGCGGCTTGGATTTGAATTCCGGGTGGAACTGGCAGCCGAGAAACCACGGGTGGTCGGGGGCCTCGACGATTTCGACGTAATTTTCGTCAGGCGTGCGTCCAGTGATGCGCAGGCCCGCAGCGACCAGCGTTTTTTCGTAGTCGCGATTGAATTCGTAGCGATGGCGGTGGCGTTCGCTGATCTCGAGTTTGCCGTAAGCCTTGTGCGCGAACGAGCCTGGCTCCAATTTGCAGGGCCACGCGCCCAGGCGCATGGTGCCGCCCATTTCATCCACGCCAAGAAGTTCGCGCAGTTTATAGATCACGCGGTGCGGCGATTGCGGATCGAATTCGGTGCTGTCGGCTTGTTTCAAGCCAGCTACATCGCGCGCATATTCGATGGTCGCGCACTGCATGCCCAGGCAAATTCCAAAGAAGGGCACTTTGTGTTCGCGCGCGTACTGAATAGTGTGCACCATGCCTTGAATTCCGCGTTTGCCGAATCCGCCGGGAACGAGGATGCCGTCATAGCCGTGGAGGCGCGCGGCTGCAGTCGCAGCCGAATCGATTTCTTCGGCTTCGATCCATTCAAGGACGGTTTTGTGATTGTGCGCCAGGCCGCCGTGCAGCAAGGCTTCGCGCAAACTTTTGTAAGCATCTTCGAGCTGCACGTATTTGCCAACGACTGCGATGCGCGCCTCGCCGGCGGGATGATGCATGCGATGGACCAGGTCAAGCCACGGTTTCATGTTCGAAGCGTGCTCTTTCAGCCTTAGCAGGCGGAGGATCTGCGCGTCCAAGCCTTCCTTGCTTAGCTCGGCGGGCACGGCGTAAATCGTGTCTACGTCTTCCATGGAAATGACACAGGATTCCGCGACGTTGCAGAAGAGCGCGATTTTTTTCTTCAGTTCCGCGGGAATGTGGTGGTCGCTCCGGCACAGCAAAATGTCCGGCTGAATTCCGATGCTCAGCATTTCCTTGACGCTGTGCTGCGTGGGCTTGGTTTTGAGCTCACCGGCGGCGGCGATGAACGGCACCAACGTGACGTGCACAAAGAGCGTGTTCTCGGCGCCAAGTTCCAGGCGCATCTGGCGGATGGCTTCGAGGAAGGGAAGCGATTCGATGTCGCCAACGGTGCCGCCGATTTCGACAATCACAACGTCGACGCCTTCGGCTACTTTCTTGATGGTGGCCTTGATTTCGTCAGTGACGTGCGGAATGACCTGGACGGTTTTACCGAGGTAATCGCCGCGGCGCTCTTTGGTCAGGATGGTTTCGTAGATGCGGCCGGTGGTCCAGTTATTGTCGCGGGAAAGCTTGGCGTGCGTGAACCGCTCGTAATGGCCAAGATCGAGATCGGTCTCCGCGCCGTCTTCGGTCACAAAGACTTCGCCGTGCTGAAAGGGGCTCATCGTACCGGGATCAACGTTCAGGTACGGATCGCATTTCTGAAGGGTGACTTTGAAACCGCGACTTTCGAGGAGACACGCGATAGAGGAGGCAGCTACGCCCTTTCCAAGAGAGGAAACAACTCCGCCAGTTACAAAGATATATTTTGGCGCCATCCGTGCAGCCCGCGTTCTCACGCCAGGCTTGTCAGCCCTCCACAGGATTGACGTACATACAATTATGTTCGGAACCCGGCTTCCTGTCAAATCGAACTCTTTATCCCGCAAAAACGTTATTTTTTCTGACTGTGGGAGCGAGACATTTTCGCCAGGAACGGGTTTGTAATAAGCGGGGAATAATCTGTGGAGTGACGGCACGTGTTGCAGTGCAGGAACTCTTGCGCGGCAACCAGAAACCGGCCGTAGGGGATTCGCCATCTAAGGAAGTGAGCCTTTGGCTCTGCGCTCCGAGGCGGTTTTTCGTGAAGTTGGCGCAACGCGAAAGGTTCCGAGTGGGACTCTTGCACGTGGGAAGGGATATGAAAGCTGGTATAACAAGTCACGCAGGCACTCTCGCACTCTTAATCACTCTGGTGTTTTGCATTTCCGCGAACGCCCAACAAGCGACTCCGCCCGACGTCCAGCGATTGCGCGCGTATGACATGAATCGCGAAAGTTTTCTTCTCGGCACGGTCGTAAAATTCGAGTCCGCTTCCAGCACACCTCCCATCGGCGCGCATGTGATTCTTCAGACGTCATCCGGCCAGGTGGACGTTCATTTGGGCAATCCACAAATTCTGCAGGCCGGTCATCTGGAGTTGAATCCCGGCGATAACCTACGCATTGTCGGAGAACAATTGGCCCTCGGCGACAGTACGTACTTTGCCGCGCGCATTGTGCAGAAAGGCGCGCAGGCCGTCGCCGTGCGCAATACGAAAGGCTATTTACTCACACCAGCTTCCAGCTTGACTCCCGATCAAAAGGCAGCGCTGCGAGGTGTGCGATGAAGCGCCTACTCTTCGCCCTCGCAACTGCCGCTGCTCTTTTGTCCGCCGCCTGCGGCGGCGGCGCCAACGTTCAGCCACCTCCCCCGGTCGGCAAGTACAGCCTCGCCAGTCTGAATGGTCAATATGCGTTTGTAACAAATGGCGAGGTCTTTACAAACGGATCTTCCTTTCCCACTCCCTTGGCGCGCATCGGCACATTTAGCGCGGATGGCAAGGGCAATATTATTGGAGGAATGGAGGACGTCAATGCTGCCGGCACACCAAACAACGCCATTGCCATTACAAGTGGCAATTACACGGTCAATGCTGATGGCCGTGGCGCTGTGACACTGATTGTTGGTCAATCCACGCTGGACTTTGGAATTACCCTGACGTCCACCAGCGATGGCCTCTTGATCGATGAAACTTCGAATAGCAATCAGGCCTCCACGGGCAGCGGCAATTTTGTTCTGCAGAAGGCCGCTCCTTTCGCCCTCACGGACGTAAATGGCCCGTACGTATTTGATTTTCCAGGGCTGGACGCAAGCAGTAACCCGGAGTCCTTCATCGGGGAATTCACAGTCGATAGCACCGGCGCAATCCCGTCCGGCTTTTTCGACGATAACGTTAATGGAAACCTGACCAGCGGCTCCATGGCACCGGGTTCGATCGCTCAGGATCCATTGCAATTGTCGACGCTTGCCAGTTTCGGCCGCGGCATTGCCAACATAGCCGGTCAGAATTTCGTTTTCTATATCGTGGATTCCAAGCGGGTTCGGTTTATCAGCACCTCAAGTGGAATGCTTTCTGGTGACGCCGTGGCGCAAGCGAGTATTCCCAGCAGCCTCAGCGGTAGCTTTGTCTTTGTGGTTGGCGGCAGCTCACCAAACGGTGGCCTGACCCGAGTCGGCCGGTTTTCGCTCAACGGGTCAAGCGTCGCGAATATCCTTATGGACATCAACGACGCAGGTGCTCAGCGGCAGCCCAATAATTTCTCGAATGCGAGCGTGACGTTCGATTCTACTTTGGGTCGCGGAGACGTATCGTTTCAGGATTCGAGTCTCACGTATTCATTTGCCTTCTACCTCAGTTCGCCGAATAGCGGCGTGATCCAGGATGACAGCCCCTCTTCCGTGGCAAACGTCGCTCGCGATACCGCGGACGGGTCAATCGAATTGCAATCCGGCAGTCCGTTCACCACCGCGAATGTCTCGGGAACGTACGCCATGAACTGGAGCGGCTTGGTAGTTGCCGGTGGATCGTTCCCGATAGAGGATGAAGAGGATCTTCTCGCGCAGGCCAATGTTACTAACCTGGCTATAACCGGCGCGGCGGATCTGTTCCAATTCACTTCCACTACCCTCACGCCTCGTCTGGATCTTGGCGTTGGCGGCACAATCCAAATCAACGGCGACGGGGCCAGCGACGACGGACACCGGAACGGCATGACTGTGAACTTGACCGGTGCTAATCCAATTAATTTTGTCGTCTACTTCGTCAATCCGCAACTGGCTTTCTTTGCCAATCGCGACAACTCCGGCACGCAGCGCATCGTCGTTGGTATCCTGAAATTCCAGCAATAGCCCGTCGCCGATGATTCTACTTTAGGAATGCACTGCCCGGCGGAGTTCCCGCCGGGCGAAGTCAATTTTGCAGCAGCTTCTCCACGCGGGCCACGTCTTCTGGGACGTCCACGCTCACTGCGTCGTGCTCCACTTCCGCCACGCGAATTTTCCAGCCGTTTTCCATCCAGCGCAGTTGTTCCAGTCGCTCGATTCGTTCCAACTCGCCCTGCGGAAGCGTCGGATATTCGAGCAGTGCTTCGCGTTGAAAAACGTACAGCCCAAGATGTTTCAGGTGCCGCACTTGAATCTTGCTGGCGGTATCCCGCACCCAGGGAATCGGCGCGCGAGAGAAATAAATCGCGTTTTCTTCGAAGTCCAGCACCGCCTTCACCACATTCGGATCCATGATGTCGCCGGGCGTCTTGATCGGCGTCGCCACCGTGCTGATCGAAGCTTGAGGTTCTTCCAGCAGGGAATTCACCGCAACATCGATCGCATGCGGATCGAGGAGTGGCTCATCTCCCTGCACGTTCACGAAAACGTCGCCGTCTTCGCGCGCCGCGACCTCGGCGACGCGTTCGGTACCGGTGCGGTGCTCGGTGCGCGTCATCCTTACTTCGCCGCCAAACCCCTCAACGGCTTTCACGATGCGCTCGTCGTCGGTCGCCACAATCACGCGGTCGGCCCGTTCCGCCAGCTTAGCCCGCTCGTACACCCGCTGAATCATGGGTTTCCCCGCTAGTGAAATCAGAGGTTTTCCGGGTAGACGGATCGACCCATATCGTGCGGGAATAACTACGATGACTTTCGGCTGGCTCATGTAGGCTCCCGATCGTGGGAATATTTGGACCGCTTCGGAGGTTTATCTCTAGCGGAACGTGTGATGCTACCACACGCTAGTAAGTTCACCCGGCCCATCAAACTGTTCAATACTGAACATCCATCAAATGTTCTTGTTTTCGATAAGCCGAGTGGTAGAATCTTCGTTAGTCCGAACCGCGCGGCCGTCCCGGCAGGCCGGGATGACGAGGGTGCCGTGAAACGCGATTCACCTGGTTTTCGCGTTCTGTGTTTCTCAATCCACACCCTGCTGGTCGTTTGCCTGTTCGTGTTATCCGCCCCCCCCGCCGCCGCCCAATCCAGCTCCGACGAAAACAAACCGAAGGTTGAAGCCAAACGCGAGGAAGTGCAGGAAGTCCGTAAAGACGACGTGAGGAAAGATACTGCGGGCACGCCCTTTAAGCCCGGCGGGACGATTCATTTTGACGTCGACCTCGCGCTCGTCAATGTGACCGTCACGGACCCCTACAACCGCCTGGTCACTGGGCTGGAGACGGACAACTTCCGGGTGTTCGAGGACAACATCGAGCAGGAAGTCGTCACCTTTTCCGCAGAAGACGTTCCTATTTCCATCGGCGTGATCTTCGATTTTAGCGGCAGCATGACCAACAAAGTCGGCAAGGCGCGCGAAGCTGCTCTGCAGTTTTTCAAAACCGCCAATCCACAGGATGAGTTTTTTCTGGTGAGCTTCAACGAGCGTGCAGAACTTACGAGTTCTTTTACCAATAGCGTGGAAGACTTGCAGAGCCGGATGATGCTCACGGCTCCCAAAGGGCGCACCGCGCTGCTCGACGCCATATACCTGGGCCTCAGCCAGATGAGGGGTGCACACAACGCCAAACGTGCCTTGCTCATCCTATCCGATGGAGGCGATAATCATAGTCGGTACAACGAGAGCGATATCAAGCGGCTGGTAAAAGAAGCAGACACCCAGCTCTATGCCATCGGCATCTTTGACCCGCTTGGTTTTCGTAACCGAACCCCGGAAGAACTGGGAGGCCCGTCGCTTCTCAGCGAAGTAACGGAGATGACCGGTGGCCGCGTATTCGCGGTGGAGAAGTTGGATGAGCTTCCGGACATCGCTTCAAAAATCGGCATGGAGCTGCGAAACCAATATGTGCTCGGCTATCGACCAAGCAACAAGGCTCACGACGCTCGCTGGCGCAAGCTTAAGATCAAGCTGCGCGCTCCCAAAGGGCTTCCGCCGCTTAGCGTCTACTCCAAGACCGGATACTACGCTCCCAGCCACTAAGTCCCCCCGGGGTTTCTTTTATTCCCTGCGCCATTCCTGTTTGTTGGCATGCGGTATTGCGCTGTTTGCTTCTGACGCATTCGCCCAAATTCCTGTGCCAAGTGCGCCGCCGCCCCCTCCGGGTCAGGATGCCAACGCCGGCAAGCAAGGTTCCAGCATCAAGGTTGACGTGAACCTGGTTGTTTTGCACACCACCGTTCTCGACGACCGCCAGCGTTTTGCGGATGGCCTCAAGTCGGAAAATTTCCGGGTCTTCGAAGACAAAGTCGAACAGAAGCTATCCGTCTTCAAGCGCGAAGACGTCCCCGTGAGCATGGGGCTGGTGATCGATAATAGCGGCAGCATGCGCGACAAGCGTCCCCGCGTCAACGAGGCCGCCATCACTCTCGTGCAAGCCAGCAATCGGCAGGACGAAGCTTTCGTCGTCAACTTCAATGACGACTTCTATCTTGATCTGGATAAGGATTTCACCAACAGTATTCCCGAACTGAAAGAGGCCCTCGAACGCATCGACTCCCGGGGCAGCACCGCCATGCGTGACGCCATCCTCGGCTCCCTTGACCATCTTAAGAAAGCTTCCAAGGACAAAAAGGTTCTCCTAGTGGTTACCGACGGCGAAGACAACGCCAGCCGTAATTCCCTGGAGAAGATGATTCGCGAAGTCCAGAAGACCGATACGGTGATCTACACCATCGGCCTGCTCAGTCAGGAAAACAAGAAGGAAGCCAAGCGTGCACGCAAAGTGCTCGAGCAAATCTCCGCCGCTTCAGGCGGGTTGGCGTACTTTCCGGAAAATGTGGATGACGTGCACAGCATCTGCGAGCAGGTCGCGCACGACATCCGCAACCAATACATTCTGGCCTACTATCCCACCAACACGCGCCGTGACGGCAGTTTCCGCACCATCCAAGTGGAAGTGATTCCGCCGCGCGGGCGCGGCAGGCTCATGGCCCGCACTCGCAATGGCTATTACGCTCCGAGCGCTCCCCCCTCCGCAGCGGCCGGCAACTGACCATAGTTCAGCTATTCTTCTTTCGGCAGACTGCTGGCTAGGACCAGAGCACATCCGGACAGGGCCAGGACCTCGAATCCGCTGGTCCAGGGGCCGGGATTGTGCAGTTGCGTCACGATGCGTGGTGCGTGAATCAGCAGGAAAAAGAGAAGAAGGATCATTCCTAGGGCAGTAGCTGCCATCCGGTTTTTTTTCCCGAGAACAATTGCTGAGCCGATAGCTACGAAGACTATGCCGATCAGGTACGCCCGGAGTGGCCGCGCCGTAAACCAGGGCGGACCCAATCCCGCGGCGAACCGGGCATAAACAAAATGTTGAATCCCGATAGCCACGAATGCCAGGGCAAAGAAATATCGCCCGAGTCTAAGGAACGGATCAGGCTTTTCGCGCTCCTCGAGCGGAGCAACGCTGGCAAGAATCCAGGCGCCGCCACACATAGCCATGGCCACGAATCCGCTGGTCCACTCATTCCCATTGCCAGAATTGCCTATAATCCGGGGAATGTGCAGAAGCACAACGAAGAGAAAAAACATCACTCCCAGCATGGTCGCCGCCGGTCGCGCCAGCATTTTGTAGAGAATGCCGGCAGCAGCGGCAATAAATGCGACGCCTACAAAGTACGCCCAAAACAGACGCCCAGGCATGAACGCCGGCACGAGTCCCGCCACGAAACCACCATACATGAAATGTTGGATCCCGAAAACTATGAGGGAAATGCCAACGAAGATTCGTCCAAGCGTCTGGCTCTTTTCCATATTTGAGAGGCCTGATGCCGCCTTCATTCTGCAGGCACAACGTTCAGCAGTCTACATGAGTTGGGACGCCGCGCGGCATCCCGATCACACTCCTCCAGACATGTGTTCTTTCTCGCTATCTGCACGACGGCTCGCCGCGCTAGCGCGGTGGCGTGCGCTAGAATGATAGAATGCAACGCAAAGTTTTCTGGACGACGTTCATCGCGCTGGGGCTGATCGCGGATTTCAGCTTGCCCATCCTCTGGTCGCTTGTGGCGACGATTCCTATTGGTATGTTTAGCTGGTGGGTGGCCTATCGGAGCGATTGGTTCTGACGTAAGAAGGCTCAGCGCGTTCTCAACAGGATCATTACTTCCAGCAGTCGCCGCCTCGCGATTGTCGCTTCTCGCTATCCCGCCACTTCATTGGTTCGCTGCATCTTCATCTCCCCCAAGAAACTCTTGCCATGCGGAATCGTCGCTCCGAAATTCTCCGCGATGGTCTGCCCCATGTCCGCCAGCGTATCCCGCACTCCCAGGTTTACCCCCGCACCGGCTGCAGGCGAATAGGCCAAAATAGGCACGTACTCCCGTGAATGGTCGGTCGTCGCCCACCGGGGATCGGGATCACATCCGTGGTCCGCGGTGATTATCAGCATGTCGGAGAGGCTCAGCAGCGGCAAGAAGTCGGCCAGCATGAGATCGAACTCCTCCAGCGATTTGGCAAATCCCTCCACGTCTTTTCGATGGCCGTACAACATATCGAAATCCACCAAATTGCAGAAGATGAGTCCACTCTTCCACTGACTGGCTGCCGCTGTCAATTTCTCCATACCGTCGGCGTTGCCTTTTGTAGTTACGTACTCGCCGACGCCGCGGCCATTGTAAATGTCATGAATCTTGCCGACTCCGAAAACGCGTACCTTTCGTTCCGTGAGGACGTCCATCAGCATCGGTTTCGGCGGGTCCACGGCATAATCGTGCCGCCGCGTGCCTCGGACAAAATTTCCCGGTGTTCCCGTGAACGGCCGCGCGATCACGCGCCCCACGCGGTGCGGCCCGTCCAGCAATTTCCGAGCAATTTCGCACATGCGGTAAAGCTCCGTGATCGGGATTACTTCTTCATGCGCGGCAATCTGAAACACGCTGTCGCCTGAGGTATACACAATCGGCTCTCCCGTTCGAAGGTGCTCTTCGCCCAATTCCTTGATGATCTCAGTGCCGGAGGCCGGCTTGTTTCCAATTGTTTTTCTTCCAATTTGCTTCTCAAACTCCTCGATCAACTCCTTCGGGAATCCGTCTTTGTAGACTGGGAACGCCTGGTCGAGCCACACACCCGCCATTTCCCAGTGTCCCGTGGTCGTATCCTTCCCAGGAGAGCGCGTCGCGCCTTTACCGAACGCTCCCGCTGGAGAAACGGCTGGCGTCTGATGTTTTAGAGGCGCGATGTTCGCCAATCCGAGCCTAACCAGATTCGGGATTTCCAGCGGCCGCGATTCCGCGATGTGTCCGAGCGTGTTCCTGCCCACGTCGCCATATTCCGCGGCATCTGGAAGCTCACCGATACCAACGCTATCCAGAACGATCCAGAAAATCCTCTCGAATTCCTTCATGCCCCGGCTCCTTGAGCCTTTTTCAGGGAAACTTTATCACACACCGTTCCTCGGCAATGCTAGGCAGCGATTCCGATTCGAGACACTGGCCGGGAATCAAATCGTTACCTTGTTGCGACGGCCCCGGCTGTTGGGCGGGCGACTTTAAAGGGATAAGGGGCTAATATCCTTTTCGGGTGGCTATTTCCGTGCGTATATTATACGCTCGGAATAGGAGGTCCACCATATGCCCCAGTCCCTTCCTGATTTAGAACAGCGACGTGAACGGAT
>WNGO01000546.1_pt1 | contig 34922 bp, 36 predicted proteins | sample 5400511 | NCBI WGS metagenome assembly WNGO01 (sample SAMN13153380, study PRJNA577476) | soil metagenome | isolation source: 20 cm soil or saprolite under Garry oak tree replicate 2 | place: USA:California | collected 2016-06-15 | reverse complement strand
CCTAGCTCGCGGCGACCTGGCGAACGACCTGCTGCAGGATCTCGCCGGCCTTGCCGTGGAGAACCACAGCGGCGAGGTCGTCGAACGGGGTGGGCTCCGCGTTGACGATGCAGAGATCGGCGCCGTGCTCGAGGGCCATTCGTGGAATCCCTGCAGCGGGATAGACCTGCAGCGAGCTACCCACGATCAGGACGACATCGGCGGCCATCGCCATCGCCTGGGCATCGCGCAGCGCCGGCATCGGCAGCGCCTCCCCGAAAAGGACGACGGTCGGTTTGAGGAAACGCCCACCGCAGGCCGGGCAGCTCGGCGGACAGTGCTCGCGGTTCATCCGATCCGCCTGGTCGCGAGGCAAGCGGGCCTCACACTGCAGGCAGACGACCTCGCGCGACGAGCCATGCAGCTCGACCACCCGGCCGCTTCCCGCCTGTTGATGCAGGCCATCGGTGTTCTGGGTGACCACCGCCCGCAGATGGCCGAGTTGCTCCAGCTCGACTAGCGCGCGGTGTGCCGGATTGGGCTCGGCATCGCTGCGGCGGTGGTTGAGGCTGTACGTCCAGTACTGGGCCGGATCCTTTCGGAAGGTGTCGATGTGGGCCACCTGGTAGGGATCGAACTTGGTCCAGAGTCCGCCTTCGCCGCGAAAGTGCGGGATGCCGCTTTCCACCGAGACGCCCGCGCCGGTGAAGGCGATGCCAGTGCGCGCCCCCCGCAAGAGCGCGGCGGCATCGGCGATTGCAGCACCGGTGGCTGACGTCATCGAAGGCCGGCGAAGAGGTCGTCCTCCGGGACCGGCGCGTCGACCGAGCTGCGCACCCGCTCGAAGGTCTCCAGCGACCACGCCTTCGGCCCGAGCACCTCGCTCAGCTTGAGGAACCAGCTGTCCTCCGGAATCTGGGTTCGATGCGCCCGCATCGCACCGAGCTTCTTGTCGATGAACGGGCTGACGTCCAGCCAGGTGGTGACCCGGTCGTCGGACACCGCAAAGGGCGGAGGCTCGCCGTCGGTCGAGAACCGGTTCTCGACACCCGCTCGGTGCATCGCCTCCGCCATCTGTCGCATCAGCGATTTCGGAAAGGCGGAATAGTAGAGCTTGCTTGGCCGGAAGGCCTCACCACCTGGAAATCGCTTCACGTCGCCGGCGTAGTAAAAGGCGCCGATCGCCACCCGGTGCGTCTGGATGTGGTCGGGGTGGGCGTAGCCGCCGAACTCGTTCTGGGTGACCATTACCTGCGGCCGGACCCGCCTCACCACCTGGACCAACCGTCCGATGGCTTCTTCTTCGTCGGCTCTCCAGAAGGTTTGCGGTTCCCGGTTTCGCGGCAGCCCCGCCATGCCTGAATCCTCGTAGCCGAGGAAGACCAGCTCATTGACGCCCAGGATCTTCAGCGCGTTGCGAAGCTCCCCCTCACGGATGGTTGCCAGCCTGGGTGCGGCTTCCTTGGGATCCAGGTCCTTGTCGAGGATCTCACCGACCTCCCCTCTGGTCGCCGTCACCAGCGTCGTCCGCACGCCTTCCGCGCTGTAGCGCGCCAGCGTGCCGCCCATGCCGATCGACTCGTCGTCAGGGTGCGGCTCGACCGCCAGCAGACTGAGGGGTTCCCCGCTCATTTACCCTTGCGCGAGCGGACTTCCTGGATCAGCTGCGGCACGATCTTGTGGACGTCCCCGACCACACCCAGGTCGGCGAGCTTGAAGATGGGCGCCTCGGGGTCCTTGTTGATGGCGATGATCGTCTTGGCCCCCTTCATCCCGACCGTATGCTGCATCGCGCCCGAGATCCCCAGCGCGATGTAGACGGTCGGCTTCACGGTCTTCCCAGTCTGGCCGATCTGGAACGCGTACGGCTTCCAGCCGGCGTCGACGACGGCCCGGCTGGCGCCCACGGCGGCGCCCAGCTCCGCTGCCAACTCGTCGAGCATCTTGAAATTCTCGGGAGCGCCAAGGCCGCGACCGCCGCTGACGATCACTGCGGCCTCTTCGAGCTTCGGCCCGCTCGCCTTTTCCTTTTCGCGCCGGAGCACCCTGGCAACCGGCTTACTGGAATCCACCGGGTCGGAAAGCGTCTCCACCTGTGGAGCGGAGGCGTCCTCCGCGGGTTCGGCCGCAACCGCTTTCGGTCGCAGGAGCACCAGTGTAGGGGCTTTTGCCTTCGGCACCGTGGTGACCAGCAGGCTGCCGCCGAACATCGGGCTGGTCACCGCCCAGCCGCCGTCCCGCTTGACGATGTCGGTGGCATTGGCAATCAGGGCCGTTCCGAGACGAGCACTGAGGCGGGCCGCGACGTCGCGACCGTCATACGTCATGCCGAAGATGATGAGATCCGGCTGATCCTTGCCGACCTGTTTTGCGAGCAGGTCCACAGCAGGCGAGGCGAGGATGTCGCGAAAGGCCGCATCCTCGTGGACGTACACCTTCCTGGCACCGTGCCTGGCGAGTGCGTCGGCCGCTTTGGCGGCGCCGGGGCCGAGAGCGATCGCCGTGGTTGGACCCAGGGAGCGCGCTTTCGTCAGCAGCTCCAGCGCCACCGGCGTGGGCGTCCCATCGGTGGTTTCCGCGAAGACGAAGACCCCCGGCATCAGATGACCTTCAGCGCTTTGAGGAAATCCGCCACACGCTTCGCGCCTTCGCCCTTGTCATCGATCACCTCACCCGCCTTGCGCGGCTCCGCCGGCGTGGCCTCAATCACCTCCTGGGTTAGGGCCGCCATGCCCGCCTGCCCCTCCAGTCCGATGTCTTTCAAGCCGACCTGCCTGACTTCTTTGTTCTTGGCTTGCATGATGCCGCGGAGGGCGGGATAGCGGGCCTCATTGATGCCCCCCGTCACCGTGACAAGGGCGGGCAGCGGGGCCTCCACGACGTCGTAGCCATCATCGGTCTGCCGGTCGATCACGGCTTTCCCGTCGCCGACCTCCAGCTTTTTCGCGAAGCTGAGGAGCGGCAGTCCGAGCAATTCGGCCAGCTGAGCCGGGACCGCGCCTGACGAGCCGTCCGTACTCTCCGTGCCGCAGATGATGAGCTCGTAGTTTTGACCCTTGATCGCAGCCGCGATGGCGCGGGCGGTGCTGATCGCATCCGAGTTCTGAAGTGCCGGATCCGTGATCAAGATGCCCCGGTGGGCGCCCATGGCGAGAGCCCGACGGATCGCTTCGAGGGCCTTGGGAGGCCCCATCGAGATGATGCTGACCTCTCCGCCATCCTTTTCGACCAGTTGCAGGCCGGCCTCGACCCCATGTTCGTCACCAGGGTCCAGCACGAGGTCCACCCCTTCCCGAACAAGCCGCTTCGTCTGCGGATCGAGCTTGCCCGGTGCATTGGGATCGGGGATCTGCTTGACGCAGACGAGCACATTCATGGCCGGCTCTCCCCATTATGCGGAAATCGGCTCTGATCGAACGGATGTTCTATCATGGAAGATCCATGCCGCGCACCGAGTACGTCGAGATCGAGGCGAAGTCCGCGCTGAACCGCGTCCAGCATATGGGATTCAACTGGTCGCTCAACCCGTACCAGGGTTGCTTTCACAGCTGTGTCTATTGCTTTGCCCGCGCCCACGCAAAGCTGGCCGACCGCGATCCGGGTGCGGGCTTCTCGTCACGGGTCGGCGTCAAGGTCAACGTGCCCGAGCTGCTCCGGCTGGAGCTTTCCCGACCAGGCTGGAAGCGCGAGATGGTCGCCTTCGGAACGGCGACCGACCCCTACCAGCCGATCGAGGGCAGCTACAAACTCACCCGTCGCTGCCTGATGGCGTTCCGAGATTATCGGACACCGATCGGATTGATCACCAAAGGGACGATGGTGATCCGCGACGTCGATGTTCTCGTCGAGCTGTCTCGCCGAGCGAAGACCACCGTCTCCTTCAGCATTCCGACCATCGACGAGGAAGTCTGGGCTCGCACCGAGCCCGGGACGCCGCCGCCCCGAAAGCGGCTGCGGGTGCTCAAGGCACTGGTCGACGCCGGCATTGAGGCGGGTGTTGGCATGGCGCCCGTCCTGCCTGGGCTGTCGGACTCGCCGGGCCAGCTGGAGGCCACGGTGGCGGCCGCCGCGGAGGCCGGCGCCTGCTTCCTCTGGGCCAACATTGTGTACCTGAAGCCCGGCACCAAAGAGCACTTCATGGAATTCCTCAGCCGCGAGTACCCCCAACTGCTCCCGAAATACCGCGGCTTGTTTCCGGGAGCCTACGCCCCTGCCGCCGTGAAAACGCCGGTCGTGGAGGCGGTGGGCGAGCTCAAGCGGCGCTATGGCGTGGGTGACCGGCGGGCATGGCGGGCGGAGCCGCCGCCAGAGCCCGTGCAGCTCGATTTGGCCGTCTAGCTTGCCGCGCCGAGTTCGCACCCCAGATCGCTAATTGTGTTTATTTGACTTCGCCGCCCCAGTGTTCTACCGTAGCCGCGAGTGCTCCGCTGGCTGAGCCGGCTGTTCCGGCAGCGCGATGAGGCTGAGATTGCCCCCGCAGCAGCACCACCACTAGCGACACCACCGCCTGCCGTGGTCGAGCCGACTGTAAGCGACGCGGCACCCACGGTGGAACCGGTTCAGGCGCTGGCCGTGGTGGAGCTGCCGCCGGCGCCGGCGGAGGCCGAGGCGAAGGAGACCTGCCCGACCTGTGGCCGCACCAGCGTCTTCGCCGGGCCACCGGCGCAACGGTTCTGCACCTATTGCGCGCTACGCGACGAGCTGTTCGAGCGGAGCGCGGCCGCCACCGAGTAAGCCGGCCCCGTGACCGTCTACCCCATTCTCTGGGATAGCGGCGTCTACCTGCCGGACCAAGGACTCTGGCTCGATCCTCGCCAACCGCGGCCACGCGCGGTCATCAGCCACGCCCACAGCGACCATGTTGCCGCGCATCCACTCGCATACGCCACGCCCGCCACCCAGCGATTGGTTTCTCATCGGCGGCCATCCCTGGGCTCCGTGAGGGGCGTTCCATATGGTGAGCCGATCGCGCTAGAGCGATGCCGCCTGACATTCTTTCCGGCCGGGCACGTGCTCGGCTCGGCGCAAACGCTCGTAGAGACCGAATTCGGTCGCGTCCTATACACGGGCGATCTCAAGACACGCACCGGATTCACCAGTGCGCCGGCGACGCCGGTTCCCGCCGACGTCCTGGTGCTGGAGAGCACCTTTGGCAAGCCGCACTACCGCTTTCCCGACGCCGCCGAGGTGATCGCGGACATGGTTTCCTGGTGCCGGAGTGTGCTGGACTGCCGCGCCACCCCGGTGCTGCTCGGCTACTCCCTCGGCAAGGGTCAGGAGATTCTCTCTGCCCTCGCCGCCGAAGGCCTGAGCATCGCGCTTCACCCGTCGTTATTCGGCGTGACGGAAGTGTATCGAGAGCTTGGCTGCGAATTCCCCGCCTACCAATCGCTCGCCCAGCCCGACGGGAAGCCAACCGTCGTCATCACCCCGCCTTCGGCTCGCCGAAATGGGCTGAAAGCGCTCGTAGGCGAATTCAAAACCGCCGCCCTCACCGGCTGGGCCATGGACCGCAGCCTCAAGGATCGACTGGAGGTCGATGCTGTCTTCCCGCTGTCCGACCATGCCGATTTCGAAGAGCTCTGTTGTTACGCGGAGCAGGTCGACGCCGCCATGACCTATACGGTGCTCGGCTTCGATGAAGAGCTGGCGATGCACTTGCGACGACGGGGCCTTCGGGCGAAAGCGCTGACTGACGTCGACCAGTTGCGACTGTTTTGATACGCCCGGCAATTCTGCAAGTTCGTTTTGGACTGAGCGTTATCTCGGATAGGCGCATACGATTCGTGCGCCGCGGTTCGCCGCTCACGCGATAAGGAGGTGACGCATGGCGACCAGGAAGAAGGCCACGAAGAAGGCCAAGAAGTCGACTCGGAAGAGCCGCTAAAGAGCGGTAACGAAAGGGGCCTGAAAGGGCCCCTTTTCTTTTTTCACGCGCCCGTGGTAAAAGCGCGGATCGTCAGCCCCGCCATAAACAGGCCGGCGATGCCGTAGACGAGCGGCTCGCGACGCGGATCCCGTCCCGAGGTGTAGGTGGCGGCGATAGGCAGCACGATCACCAGCAAAATCCCGTAGAGCCAGTGAAGACCATCGTGCGGGCGGCGTCCGCCGAGGAACATCGCGATCCCGACCAGGCCCTGGACAATAAAGAGACCCTCGGTGAGCACCAGCGTCGACCGGAATCCGCCGCTCGGCGGCAACTTCCGAATATAGATGACGAGACCCCAGATGGCGATGATTACTGTGATAAAGAGTCCCGCGCGAAACAGGCCGGCGTGAAAGAACAGAAGCGCGCTCAGGATGCTCATTATCGTCCGGCCACCTAGACTTGCTCGCGATGACGCGCGACGGCCAGCGCCTGATGGTGGTGATGCCTCATCCCGACGACGAATGCTTCGGCTGCGCCTCCACTATCGCCCGGTATGCGGTCGAAGGCGCCAGTGTCTCGCTGGTCACCATGACCCGAGGCGGCGCCGGGCTGTGGAATGGGCGCGGCGCCGGCGACCTTCGCCGGCTGAGTGATGTTCGGGAGCTGGAGCTTCGCGACGCCGCCGCCGACCTCGGCGTCCGCTTCCTGGAAGTGCTCGATTACCCGGACGGCGGGCTGGAGAAGGTCGAGGAGGTCGACGCGGTTCGAGAGCGTTGCATTGGTGACATCGTGCGCTGCCTTCGCCTTCATCGTCCGCAGGTGGTCGTGTGCTTTGGGCCGGAAGGAGCCTACGGACATCCCGATCACAAGGTCGTCAGCCGCCTGACGGTTCAGGCCTGCACGCTGAGCGGGGATCCGGCGGCGTTCGAGCTCGAGGGGCTGGCTCTCGGGCTCCTCCCCTGGTCACCAAGTAAGTTGTATTTCCAGACGGCCACGGTCACCACCGTCGAATCGTTAAAGCTTCCGACGCAACCGCCGATCACGACCCGGATCTCGGTCGGCGGATTTCAGCAAGCCAAGTTGCGCGCCTTCAGCCATCACCGGACGCAGACCCAGGAGTGGGAGCCGCTCCGCAAATTTGTGGAGGCGCAGGCCGATGTCGAAGTCTTCTCTCTCGTCGGCGCGGCGCCCGGTCTAACGGAGGATGATCTGTTTGTCGGCGTCGACCTCTAGGGGATCGGTGCGGCGCTGGCCCAGCGCGCCTCCATCGCCCTCCCGTCGCGGTCCTCGTGCCTGAGCCCGAGGGTAGCAAACAGGGCCGCCAGCACCAGCAGCGGAGGCAACAGGATCAGCAGCGCGAGTTGGAGGCTGTGCAGCGCCTCCGAGACCCTGCCGATCGCCCAGGGAGCGTAGGAGTCGCCCAGGAGATGCTCGATCAGGAGCGCGACGGTGACGGCCGTTGCGCGAACGGTCGGCAGGACGACGTTCTGCTTCACCGCCGTGTAGGGGCCGTTGTAGAGGTAGAGGCTGGCGGCTCCCAACAAGAACATGGGCACGAAGAGCACCAGGCTGGGCATCACCAGGGCCAGGGCGACGAAAACGGCGCCCAGGATGAAGCCGACAATCCCTACCGGCAGGTTACTCGCCATGCGCCGACGGATCGCGAGCCGGTCGGCAATCGTCCCTCCGAGGAGCGAGCCCGCCAGCAGTCCGACGACGAGGACGCCGCCGGCCAGCGTTCCGGCGGGTCCGATTTCCAATGCGAACCGCCGTTGCAGGTAGGTCGGCAGCCAGAAGGCAGCGCCCCCGAGCACGAAGAAGAGCGCGGTTTCCGCCGCGATGGTGGCCCGCATCGTCGGAATCCGGAGTAGCTCGAGGAACGTCCGCCAGGTGATCGACGCGGCCTTGCTGACCTGGGGACCTCGCGCCTCTGCCGCCCCGCGCAGCGGCTCGCGCAGCATGAACGCCAGGACCGCGAGGACCAGCCCCGGGACGGCGGTCAGATAGAAGGCGGCTCGCCAGCCGAGTGTGCCGGCGACGATCCCGCCCCCGGCGAAGCCGGCGGCGATGCCGACCGCGGTACCGGCGGCCCAGATCGACATGGCGCGCCCACGCCGTTCCTTCTTGAAGTAATCGCCAAGCAGGGCGGTGCCGGCAGGGTAATAGCTCGCCTCGCCGATTCCCATCACGGCCCGCGCCGCGAAGAGTTGCGCGTAACTGCGGGCCAGGCCCGTAAAGATCGTGGCCAGGCTCCAGATGGTGACGCCGATTCCGATTACGGTCTTACGCACGCCCCGATCGGCCCAGATGCCAAACGGGATGGTCGCCACGGCATAGACGAGGAGGAAGGCGCTCTGCAGCAAACCGACCTGGTCATCGGTGAGGTGAAACTCCCCCTGGATTTTGCTGGCCACCGCCGGCAGGATGTAGCGGTCCAGGTAATTGAGGAAGTTGATGCCGACCATGACGGCGAGGACATAGCGGGGATAGCCGCGTGGCATCGCGTGCATTATGCGGCGCGATCAAGTCACCGCGTAACTGTGCCGGCCGGAACGTCTCAGGGTGCCGTCGTCGGGCCAGACGGTGTGGTTTGTTGGGAAGGTCAAGCGAGAGTCAGGCCAGCTCGAGCTTGAGCAAGCGCGCCGCGTTCTCGCGGAGAATTTTCGCCTTGGCCTCCGGCTTGAGCGACAGCGCGTCGATCTCTTCGAGCACGCGGGCCGGCTTGATGAACGGATAGTCGCTGCCAAAGAGCGTCCGGTCCTGAAGCCGGCCGCCAATCTCGCGCACCAGCTCGTCCGGGTAGTAGCGTGGCGACCAGCCAGAGAGCTCGATGAAGATGTTGGTCTTGTGCAGGGCCATCGCGATCAGCTCGAGGTGCCAGGGCCAGCCAAAATGTGCGGCGATGATGGGAAGCTCCGGGAAGCGAGCCGCCACGATGTCGAGATGGATGGGCCGGGCTGGGTCGAGCTTGATGCCCTGACCGCCCGGCTGGCCGGCACCGATGCCGCTGGTTCCCGTGTGGAAGAGGCAGGGAAGCTTGAGTTCCGAGGCCTTCTCCCAGAGTTTGAAGTGTCGTTCATCGCTCGGGTAGAAATCCTGCATTGAGGGATGGAACTTGGCGCCTTTTGCGCCCAGCTCTTTGACAGCGCGCTCCAGCTCCTTGACCGCATCCGGCTTCCACGGATCGACCGATGCGAAGAAGGCGAAACGCTTCGGGTGGCGTTTGACGATGCCGGCAACGAAGTCATTGGACACCGGCGGCCGGTGGGTCGCTGTCTCGGCATCCCAGGCGAGCAGGATGCCGAAGACCTGTTCCTGGGCAAACTCGACGGCGAACTCGTCGACCGTGCGCTCGTGCACGTCACTGCGAAAATAGCGGGCGGCCCCCTCGCGGTACGGACCCATGCTGCCATCGAGCCACTCCTTCAGGGGCAGATGGACATGAAGGTCGACCGCGCGGATCAAGTCTACGAGGCCAGTGGCTCTGCTTCTTCGAGCGTGATGCGATCGCCCACAGCGATCGACCCGCCGTTTACGACGCGAGCGACCATACCACGCCGGCCTACGAGTTCGCCTTTCAGCCCCATACGGATCTCATCCATGCGAAAGCACGGTTCGCAGACCTTCGTGATTTCCAGCACCGCGCTGTTACCCAGCCGTACCCGGGTGCCGGCCGGAAGGCCCATCACGTGCAGGCCTTCAACTGTGAGGTTCTCCTTGATGGTGCCGGGTTCGACGCAAACCTCGTCGAGCGCTTCCTGGTCGGCCAGCAGCACCTGCCGGTCTGAGGTCGGCACGGCATGCTTGTCACCCTCGATCCCGACCCCGGTGATCAGAGTCGCGGTCGGAACCAGCTGCATGGGTTGCCGGTGGCCCGGACAGAGCTGGATGGAGACGATGCGGGCCGGCACCGCTAAAGATTACGGGATGAGCGGCGAGCCTGCCAGCCCCGCGCCGGGCCTTGCTACGATGACCGCGCATGACGGAGGACGGCGCGCGAGTGGAGCGAGACTCTTTTACGGCGCCAGCACCGAGCGCGCCCGGCAGAACTTCCCCATCAGCAATTTGCGAATGCCTCGTCGCTTTATCCGCGCCCTGGCCCAAATCAAGGGGGCGGCCGCGCTGGTCAACACGGAGCTCGGATTACTGGAGGCACGCCTGGCCAGCGCCATCCAGCAGGCCGCCGAGGAAGTCGAGGAAGGAAAATTCGACAAGGATTTCGTGGTCGATGTTTTCCAGACCGGCTCGGGAACCTCGACGAATACCAACGCGAATGAGGTCATCGCCAACCGCGCCAACGAGATCCTTGGCCAGCCCCTCGGCTCGAGGCAACCGGTGCATCCGAACGACCACGTCAATCGCTGTCAGTCGAGTAACGACGTGATTCCGTCGGCGCTGCAGCTGTCGGCCCTGGTCGCCATCCACGAGGAGCTGGTGCCGGCGCTCGGCTTCCTCCAGGAAACACTCGAGCGCAAGTCGAAAGAATTCATGCCCGTGGTCAAGACCGGACGGACCCACCTTCAAGATGCGACGCCGATCCGCCTCGGCCAGGAGTTTCTCGGTTACGCAGGCCAGGCGCAACGGTCGATCGACCGCATCCGGCGGGCGGCCGAGGAACTGGCCGAGCTGCCCCTGGGCGGCACGGCCGTGGGGACCGGCGTCAATGCGCATCCGGAATTCGCCCAGCGGGTCTGCGCGCACCTGAGCCGCCGGGCCGGGGTGATGGTGCGCGAGACGGACAACCATTTCCAGGCCCAGGCCGCCCTCGATGCCATCCTGTCGACCGCCGGCGCTTTGCGCACGGTCGCGGTCAGCCTCTGGAAGATCGGAAACGATCTTCGCTGGTTCGCCTCCGGGCCGCGGGCCGGCCTGGGCGAGATCACGCTTCCCGAGGTTCAGCCGGGAAGCTCGATCATGCCGGGGAAGGTCAATCCCGTGATCATCGAGTCGATGACCATGGTGGTCGCGAAGGTGCTGGGCAATGACCAGACGATCACGGTCGCGGCGCAGTCGGGAAGCATCTTCGAGCTCAACCTGATGATGCCAGTGGCGGCCTACTGCCTGCTCGAAACCATCGCGCTGCTCTCCGCCTCCGCCCAGAACCTGGCCCAGCGATGCATCGCGGGGATCAAGGCCACCGAGCACGGGCCCCAGATGGTCGAGCAGGGACTGATGCTCGCCACGGCCCTGGCTCCGACGGTCGGGTACGACGCCGCGGCAGCCATCGCCAAGGAGGCGCTGGCCACCGGCAAGACGATTCGCGAGGTGGCCCGAGAGCGCACCAGGCTCTCGCCCCAGGAGCTCGACCGTTTGCTGGATCCCGCGCGGATGACCGAGCCGGGTGTGGAGGCGGGCCCCGCCGGCGGCTAACCTGCCGCCTTCCGATGAGCTCGTTCTGCGACTTCGCGTCCAGGCGCAGCGACTGAGCGCGGCTACCGGACGCAGGGCGACTCCGCCCGTGGTACTGCGCGAGATCTGTGGTCTGCAGGCCCAGCTGATGAGCGCAGCTGGTCTTGGACTGCGGGTCCGGAGTGCGGGCCTGAACGCCGGCACCGTCAGGCATGCCCTCAACCAGGACCGCTCAATCGTCCGGACGTGGCTGATGCGCGGCACCTTGCACCTGGTTGCCGCCGACGACCTCGGCTGGTTGCTCAGCCTGCTCGGGCCCATCTTTGCATCGGGAAGCGAGGCACGTCATGCGCAACTGGGTCTCGATCGCGACTTGAAGCTCCGAGGCGTCGACACCATCCGCCGGACTCTCAAGGACACCGGGCCGCTCACGCGTTACGAGTTGGTCGATCAGCTGCAACGCCGAGGAATCAGGCTCGACCCAAAATCCCAGGCGCCGATTCACCTGATCCGGTTCGCCGCGCTTCAAGGCGTCCTTTGTCTCGGGCCCGATCGGGAGAACCGGGAGCCGACCTACGTACTGATCGACGATTGGATCGGTCAGCCCTCCTCACCATCAGGAGCGCCCAGTCTTGGCGAACTGGCTCGGCGCTACTTCGCCGCCTACGGCCCCGCCACTGCTGAGGATCTCGCAAGCTGGTCGGGCCTGCCCCTGTCGCAGGCACGATCGGCGGTGGCGCTGGCGATGCCGGCGCTCGCCGAGCTCACGATTCGCGGACAATCAGGCTTTCTGTTGAAAGGGCGGCTACCGCGATCACGCCCGCCGGCGCCTGCGAACCCCGCCGTTCGATTGCTGCCCGCCTTTGACACCTACCTTCTTGGCTATCGCAACCGCGAGCTGACGATTCCACGACCGCCACTGCGGCGTCGACTGCAGCGCGGCGGCGGCTGGCTGCACCCGGCGGTCATCGTCAACGGCCGCGCGGTCGGAGCCTGGCGCCTGGCGGGTGCCGGTCCGCGGCAAGAGCTCCGTATCGAGCCATTCGAGAAGCTGAGCAGGGCAGTCCAGGCCGGCATCGAGGCCGAGGCACGGGACATCAGCCGCTTCTTGGACTTTCCCCTTGAGACCAAAATCGCAGAGCCGGCGTGATCTAACTGTCGGCTTCGATCAACCCCTTGCGAATCGCGTACTTCACCAGCTCGGTGCGATCGTGCATCCGCAGCTTCTTCATGATGTGGTCGCGGTGGGTCTGCACCGTCTTGATACTCAGGAATAGGGTGTCGGCAATCTGCCGGTTCGTCTTGCCTTCCGCCACCAGCCGCAGCACCTCGCGCTCCCGATCGCTGAGCGGCTCGAAGGTCTCACGCTCGGGCGCCCGCTGGAGGTAGTCCGAGACCAGGAGCCGCGCCACCGACGGATACAGATATGGTTCGCCCTTGCTGGCGGCCTCGATCGCGGCGATCAGGTCCGAAGCCGCGGCTTTCTTGAGGACATAGCCGACCGCGCCGGCTTTGAGGGTCTGAAAGAAATACTCCTCGTTGTCATGGGCGGTGAGGATCAATACCTGCGTCTGCGGACAGAGGCGGCGAATCTCGCGCGTCACCTCGATGCCCGACATGTTGGGCATGGCCACGTCGACGACCGCGACGTCAGGACAGTTGGCGCGTGCCAGCCGGATGGCCTGGCGGCCCTCCGTGGCTTCCGCGATCACCTGGATGTCACTCTGTCCGTCGATCACGGCGCGGATCCCGGCGCGCACCAGGTTGTGGTCCTCGACCAGCATCACTTTGATCGACCGGCGCTCAACCGCCGACATGGTTGTCCTCCAGCGGCAGTTGGGCGACGACCTCGGTCCCTTTGAGCGGCGCCGAACGGATTTCGAGCGTTCCGCGGAGCAGCGTGGCGCGCTCGCGCATCCCAAAGATGCCCAGGCCGGCACGTCCCGGCTCCTCCCGCTCGGGGATGCTTCCTGGATCGAATCCGACGCCGTCGTCGCGAACCCGGAGCCGGACGTGGCCATCGAGGCAGCGCAGGTCGATGTTGACGCGGGAGGCCTTCGCGTATTTATTCGCGTTGGTCAGCGCTTCCTGTGCGATCCGGTAGAGAGCCGTCTCGATCGGCGCCGGCAGGCGGTCGCGCAGCCCATCGACCTGGAGCGCGACCTGGGCTCCGGAGGGCTGCTTGGCCAGCGTACGCAGCGCCGGGACCAGGCCGAGATCGTCGAGCACCGAGGGTCGCAGGTCCTGGGACATGCGGTGCACCTCCTCGAGCGTTTCCTCCAGCGTTCGCTTCACCGCCTCCAGCTGCTGGCGCGCCTTGGCATCGCCGGTCCGCTCCAACAACAGATCCAGGCTGATGATCTCGTGGGTCAGCGCCTGGCCGGTCTGATCGTGTAGCTCGCGCGCCACCCGCTGTCGCTCCCGCTCCTGTGCCTGCAGGACACGCTGCGCGCTCACGTGACGTTCGTGCTCCAGCCGGTCGAGCATGGTGTTGAAGACGGTCGCGATTCGCCGCAGGTCCGGGTCCGAGAAGTTCGTATGGACGCGGGGTTCCTCGAGCCCGGGCTGCACCGCGCTCATCGTCGACTCCAGTTCGCGCATCGGTTTGAAAGCCAGCCGCAGGATCAGGAAATTGGCGACCAGGATGGCGACCAGCCCGATGGCGAGCAGGCCCAGCAAGAACGGCAATCGGGTGCGACCGGAGAAATTCAGCGTGATCAGCGGTCCGCTGACGGCGCCCGCGGCGATGATGGCGCTGTTCGCTACCACCACCTTCTGGAACGTGGTGAGGTTGCGGTGCCACCACCGAGGGTCCAACGAGGTCCTCACGATTCATTCTAGGCACGGCTTGGAGGGCGACTTCGAACTCGGCCCGCCGAATCAGTTCAGGCCGAAGCGCAATCAGGTGCGCGCCGGATGCCGGACGCTGGTCAACGCCCCGCAAACTGGGTACAGATACGCTGGGTCGACCCACCCTCCCCCTCCTTTTGCGGGCCGTTTCCCCAACGGCCCGCTTCTTCTTTTCAACGGGCGGAAACGGTGCGGGAGAATAACAGGATGGCCTCGCCCAACTTCGACTTCGAGCAGGTGACCCGGGTCACGGCCGGCGCGATCGGTGAACCCGGAAAGCGGGCCTTTTACCTTCAGCTGCGGGCCGCCGGCGAGCTGGTCAGCCTGGCGATGGAAAAGGACCAGCTGCGGGCGATGACCGAGCGGTTGCAGGAGGTCTTTTCGCGGGTCGCCGTCCCGCCCGCTGGGGCCATGCCGAACATGGCCCTCGAAGAACCGATCGCTCCACTCTGGCGAGTTGGATTCATCACCCTGACCTACAGCCAGGACGAAAAGACCTTTGAAGTCTCCTTGGTCGAGCTGGTCGAAGAGGGTGCTCAGCCGGCTACCGGACACTTTCAGGCGAGCCTCGCCCAGATGCAGGCGCTTGCCAGCCATGCGGCGGGGATCATCAGCGCCGGCCGACCACCCTGCCCGATGTGCGGCGGACCCGTCGACCATGATGGCGGCGTCTGTCCGCGGCTGAACGGGCATCATTGAGGTCGATGGCACAGTCGGCCCCATTCGTGGACGGCGAGGCGCAGCACCAACTCCTGCGGGAGGGGCGGATCAAGCCGCGCGGGCTGATGCCGGATTGCTCCAACTACACCTACCTGGCGCAGGTCCGCGGCCCCGACGGCGCGGAGACCCTTGCCGTCTACAAACCCGGCCCTGGCGAAACGCCGCTCGATGACTTCCCCGACGGCACCCTGGGCAAGCGCGAGGTTGCCGCCTACCTGGTCAGCGACGCGCTCCGCTGGCAGGTCGTGCCCTTCACCGTCTATCGGGCCAATGGACCACTTGGACCGGGATCGCTACAACAGTTCATCGTCGCCGACCTCCGCGAGCATTATTTTTCGTTGATGCCGGCTCGCGCCGCGGCCTTTCGCACCATGGCGGCCTTCGACGTCATCGTGAACAACGCGGACCGGAAGAGCGGCCACTGCCTGGTTGATCGCCAGGATCGCATCTGGGGCGTCGACAACGGCCTGACGTTTCATACCTTGCCCAAGCTTCGAACCGTGATCTGGGAGTTCGCCGGCGAAGACGTGGCGGCGAACCTGCGCGAGGACGCCCGCCGCGTGGCCGGCGAGCTTGCTTCGGGCAAAGGCTGGGTCAATGAGCTTCGCGCGTTGATCTCGGCCGCCGAACTCAGGGCGCTCACTCAGCGGGCTCGCCGCCTGGCCGAGGTGGGGCGATACCCTGAGCCGACCTCGCGCTGGGCCTACCCCTGGCCGCTGGTCTAGACGATTGTGGCTAGCGGCCGGCCGGAACCGGTGTCCGGGGGCGGGCGGCTTCCGCCGGCAGCTCGTCGTCGAGCCGGCGCAACCAGGCCGGTGCGCTGGGCGGAAGGTCCGGGAGCTCCAGCTCCCGATCCTCCCAATCCGGCGGTTCCGGCTGCGGAGCCAGCATCCGCCAGAGGATGACGAACGTTCCGGCGACCAGCGCGAACTTCGCCGTCCCGAAGAGCAGCAGACCGGCGATCTGCTGGTCCTCGATCGAGCGATACGCCTGATAGAAGAGATGGTGCGAGAGCGCCAGGGTGATCCCCGGGATGGTTGGCGGCACGCCGGCCACCATCAGGTAGCCGATCTTGGCGATCGGCGTCAGACCTCCGGGGCGGACGATTGGCGACCAGAAGAGAAAGGCGCCGGTCATGAACGCGGCCTGCGCCGCCTCGCCCAGCATCAAGTGTTTGGCTGTGAGGTCGAGGACGGCCGGAAGCTGCGAGCCGAACAGCACCACGTTGAGCGCCAGGATGCCGGCGATTGGATGCAGCCGCGCCAGGCTGCCGCCGATCAACGGCTGCGCGCCGTAGGCCAGCAGGGGGATGACGAGCGCCAACAGCAGCATCTGCAGCAGCATGTGGAGGCTGAGCCGCCGGTCGGCGAATCCGATCGCCGGCGGAAGCAGGGCCGCGACGGACAACAGCGACCCGGCGGCCAGGGCTGCGCGATGACGCCGCGCCATGAGCTCTATTGTCGCGCAGCCGCAGGGGTTGCCGCGTAGCGGGCAAATAGGGCGTCGATGAATTCGACGAATCGGTCGGCCAGAGTCGCGCTGTCGAGCTCGAGCAGGTTCTCCGCGTTGTCCTCGCCAGCATGCGACAGGTTGTAGCTGCCGGTGAATACCGTGTTGTCGACTACCGTGATCTTGGCGTGCATGTAGTCGTGCACGCTGGTCGGAGAGTAGGGTGTCGTCACCTTCGAGGCGAACGGCAGAGCGGCGCTCACCGCCTGGAAGGCCGGTCCCTTCCAGGTCGCGTGGGGGTCGACGCGCCACTGGCCGAGCACCTCGGCCATCTGCGTGCGGTCATAGACACCCTTGAAATCTGGATGCGTTCTGTGCACCAGGTCGCCCAGCGTCCCCAGGATCACTCCGGCGGTGATCACCGGCGAGCACACCCGGATGCGGTGCTTTGCATGCGCAATCCGGTCAGCGATCACATGCGCCATCTGGCGCCCGCGCCCCGGCGCGAAGAAGACGTGCGCCTTTACGACACTGTCCTCGTAAGCAATGGGGACGCCGGCGAGATCGTACTTCCCGCTGCCTTCGACCCGGGCGGTTTCCCACAGTTCCCCGAAGTTCTTCGCGTACTCCGCCGCCAATGCTGGGGACGGGATCTTGACGATGACGTTCTCCTCTCGCGTCCACGAATCGTTCGTCCAGTTCATGGAGCCGGTCCAGACCGTCGCCGCATCGGTCGCGCCGTCGCGCACGATGTATTTGTGATGCATCAGGTCAGGAACGCCTGACACGGGTTTGGTCGGCACACCAAGGCTGGCGATGAAGGCGGTGTCGGCCTGCGAGGGCGGCGGCACCGGGATCGGGTTGGGAAAGTCGACGTTGTAGAGGAGCCGGATCGCGACCCCGCGTGCGGCGGTCGCCTGGACCGCCGCGCGCAGCTTCTCTGCGGGGGCGCCGGTCAGATTCAGGTCATAGATGGCGATATCGAGGCTGCGCTGGGCGCCGGTGATGAAGGCCGCTAGTTCGCCCGCCACCCGCTCGGCCGGCTGCGCCCCATCCTGGAGGAATAACAGCTCCAGGGACGACGTCACTGGGCGTCGCTCTTCTTGGGCTCCGCCCGCTCTTTCGGCTTGCTCTCCAGCACCTTCCGTTGGTAGTACTGCTGCACGATGTCGGCGGCGTGCTGGATGTCGTCGGTGACGACCATGAGGTCCAGGTCCTCCGGCGAGATCTTGCCCTCAGCCAGCACCCGGTCGCGGATCCACTGGTGCAACCCGGCCCAGTAGTCGGAACCGAACATGATCACCGGGAAGTGCACGATCTTCCCCGTTTGAATCAGCGTCAGTGCCTCGAACAGCTCGTCCATGGTGCCGAAGCCGCCCGGGAAGATGACGAAGGCCTCGGCGTACTTGACGAACATCGTCTTGCGGACGAAGAAGTAGTGGAACTCGATGCCCAGGTTGACGTATTCGTTGAGGCCTTGCTCGAAGGGCAGCTCGATGTTCAGGCCGACTGAGAGCCCGCGACCCTCACGCGCGCCCATATTGGCCGCTTCCATCGTGCCCGGCCCGCCTCCGGTGATGACGGCAAAGCCCCGGCGGGCGAGCTCCGCCGCCAGGGCGCGCGCGGCATCATACATCGGGTCGGGTGGACGAACGCGCGCCGAGCCGAAGAAGGTTACGGCCGGACCCAGCGCGGCCAGCGCATCAAAGCCCGCCACGAACTCCGCCTGGATCCGCAGCACTCGCCAGGGGTCGCTCTCGAGAAACTCTGGAGGACCCTCGGGCCGCTCCAGCAGCTTGCGGTCCTCGATCTGCCGCTCCACGCCACGGCGCACGATCCCTCCGGTGCGCCGCTCGCTGGATTCCTCCCCCATGGCCTCGCTTACTCTAACCGCGGGCAGCCACGACGTAGAAACTGGGACTCGTGGCCAGCTCCGCGTCCTCGCGTCCGAACATCCGGCGCAACCTCAACCCCGCGCCGGTGGCAAGCCAGTTTTCGACCTCGTCGGGCCACACGAGCGGAATCTCGGCTTGCTGCGTAACGACGCGCCCATCGGCCAGCGTGTAGTCGATCAGGAACCGCGCCCCGTTGCCATCGAACGACTGGACCCGCACCCCATGGCTCGCGCCGGCTTGTAGCCAGTAGGGATTGGTCAACTCGAAGGCGAGCGTGCCGCCGACGGCTAGATGATTCGCCGCGGCGCGCAGCCGCTCCACGAGACAGAGGATGTTCGAAGGAACGATGATGAGATCGAATTGCCGACCCAGGTTGAGGTCTTCGATCCGGGATCGAATCAGTTCGGTATCTGGAAGACGTCGTCGCAGTGCCTCGAGCATCCCGGGGTGGCTGTCGACCCCGACCAGCGTGACGCCGGCCTCGTGCAGCGGCACGGCGAGCCGGCCGGTCCCGATGCCCAGATAGAGGACGGGTGGCGTTGCCGTAAGCGCGAGGTCCTTCCATGGCCAGAGATCCGTAGCGTCGGGCAGACTCGCGTACAGTTCGGCAAACCCCGGATCGGGCCGTAACGGGTCATCCCGTACGACGCTACGCGATGGCCTGATCGGCGATGTCAAGCGCCCTGTCGATGATGGCGAAGCCTTCCGCCAGCTCGTCCTCGTTGATGCAAAGCGGCGGGTTCGTCATGATGGTGTGCCAGCGCACGAAAGTGTACAGGCCGTGCTCGCGGAAGTACTTGCCGACCGCCTTCATCTCATCTGAAGTCCCGTTGAACGGCGCCAGCGGTTCCATCGTCTTGCGGTCGCGGACCAGCTCCAGGATTCCAAAGAGGCCGATCGACCGCGTCAACCCGATACACGGGTGTTTTACCCGCAAGGCTTCGTGATGGCGCTTCATCACCTCGCCCATTCGCTTTGCATTGCCGATCATGTCGTCTTCCTCGTAGGCCTGAATGGCGCCCAGCGCGGCGGCACATGCCAGCGGGTGACTGTTGTAGGTCAGGCCGCCGAAGAAGACGTTCTTCTCGAAGTGCTGGGCGACCCTCGGGCGCATGCCAACCGCGCCCAGCGGGACGTAGCTGCTGGTGAGCCCTTTGGCCATCGTGATGATGTCGGGGACCACGTTCCAGTGGTTGACGGCGAACCAGGCCCCGGTCCGGCCGAAGCCCGACATGATCTCGTCGCAGACCATCAGGATGCCGTAGCGGTCACAGAGGTCGCGGACCCCCCGGAGGTAGCCGTCCGGCGGGATCAGCACGCCGTTGGTGCCGGTCACGGTCTCCAGGAAGAACGCGGCAATGGTGTTCGGTCCCTCGAGCTGGATCGTCTCGTCGAGGTAGCGCAACGATTCCTCGGCCGAGTCGACCTCGCGCTGGGGCCCGTGGTAAGGGTCCAGCACGTGGACCACGCCGGACGTTCCCAAATCGTTGGGCCACCGACGCGGGTCGCCGGTCATGGCCATCGCGGCCCCGGTTGCGCCATGGTAGGAGCGGTAGCGGGAGACGATCTTATACCGGCCGGTGACCGCCCGGGCCAGCTTGACGGCGTTCTCGTTCGCCTCCGCGCCGCCAAGGGTGAAGAAGACCTTGTCGATGTCCCCGGGGAGCAACTCGGCGAGCTTCTTCCCCAACAGCGCCCGCGGCTCGTGCGCCATGAAGGGATTTGCGAACGCCAGCTTGTCGGCCTGGCGCTTGATGGCCTCGATGATGCGCCGGTCGCCGTGCCCGGCGTTGACGCTCATCAGCTGGCTGTTGAAGTCGATGTAGCGCTTGCCGTCCGGGGTGTAGAAGTAGACGCCCTTGGCCGTATCAACCGGGATTGGATCGGCGGCCGACTGCGCCATCCAGTCGTAGAGCGTGTACTGGCGGCAGAGGGCGACGATCTCCTCGCCGCTCAGCACATGCGGGCGCGCGGAGGTCTCTAGAGCCAACGGCGGGGCGTCGCCCCACGCGAGGGGCGCTTCAGTGCCATCCGAGCGTTTGAGACGTCACACGACGCGATGGTCATAACCATCGCGTCGTCACGACTTTGTGCCGGGTGTAGAAGCGGATGCTGTCCTGCCCGGTGGCGTGTAGGTCGCCGAAGAACGAGTTCTTCCAGCCGGTGAAGGGGAAGAACGCCATCGGGGCCGCGACGCCGATGTTCACACCCAGCATGCCGGCCTGGGCCCGACGCTTGAACTCCCGGGCGTACTTGCCGGAGCCGGTGAAGATCGATGCCATATTGCCGTAGGTGCTGGCGTTGAGCAGGTTCAAGGCCTCGTCGATGTCCGAGGCGCGCATCACCGACAGCACCGGGCCGAACAACTCCTCCTTCCAGATCTTCATTTCCGGGGTGACCCGATCAAAGATCGTCGGGCCCAGGAAGAAGCCATCCTTCAGCTCGACGCTGCGGCCGTCCGAGACCAGTTGCGCCCCTTCGGTCTGGGCGCCGTCGATGTACTCGATCAGCTTCGCCTTTCGCTCACCGCGGATCACCGGCCCAAGCGTCGTCTTGGGATCGGTCCCCGGACCAACCTTCAGCTTGGCGGCGTCGTTGGCCAGCTCGCGCACCAGGGCGTCACCGATCTTCCCGACGCCGACGGCCACGCTCCCGGCCAGGCAGCGCTGGCCTGCGTTGCCGAACGCCGATGAGATCACATGCGGCGCGGACAGTTCCAGGTCAGCGTCGTCCATCACCAGGACGTGGTTCTTTGCGCCACCCAGCGCCTGGACCCGCTTCCCGTTCGCCGCGGCCGTCGCGTAGATGTAAGCCGCAACCGTGGCCGACCCGACGAACGAGACCCCGGCCACATCCGGATGGGTCAGCAACTGGTTGACGGCGTCGTTGGCGCCGTGCACGACGTTGAAGACGCCCTCGGGGAGCCCGGCCTCTTGCAGCAACTCGGCGATCCGCATCGCCGAGAGCGGTGTCAGCTGCGATGGCTTCAGCACGAAGGTGTTGCCGGTGACGATCGCCACCGGGATCATCCACATCGGCACCATGTTCGGGAAGTTGAAGGGCGTGATGCCGGCGACGACGCCGACCGGAAATCGGGTCAGCTCCTCATCGATGCCCTTGGCGATCTGGTCGAGGTTCTGGCCCATCATCAGCGTGGGAGCGCCGCAGGCAAAGTCGATCACCTCGATGGCCCGCTTGACCTCGCCCCGGGACTCATCGAGGGTCTTGCCGTTCTCCTGGGTCACGATCGCGGAGAGCTCGTCGATGTGCGTATCGAAGAGGGCCTTGAAGCGGAACATCACCTGGGCGCGCTCGGGCACCGGGGTTTCGCTCCACCCGGGAAAAGCCTTCTTGGCCGCGGCAATCGCCTCGTTGATCTCGTCGCGGGTTGAATAGGGAAGGCTGGCGATCGTCTCGCCGGTCGCCGGGTTGGGAATCGGTTGGGCCTTGTCTGCGCGCGAGTCCCGGAACTTTCCGCCGATGAAGCTCTGCACGGTCTTCGTCGCGATCATGCTGTCACTCCTGCTGGACTTGGCTCGCCAGCCGGCACACCGTGGAATGCCGAACGCCTCAGAAACTGGCCGGCGCCCTTGACCCCCTGGAATTTCCCGTCGCGTACCAGGACGTTGCCCCGCTGCATCACCACTTCGGGGAGGCCCCTTACCGTCATACCCTCGTAGCAACTGTAATCCACGTTCATGTGGTGGGTTCTGGCCGACAGCGTCCGCTCGACGTTCGGATTGAAGATAACCACGTCGGCATCGCTCCCGGGCGCGATCGTGCCTTTCCTGGGGAAGAGGCCAAACATCCGGGCGGGCGCCGTGGCGACCAGCTCGACGAACCGGTTCAGCGAGATTCGGCCGGAGTTCACGCCGCCGTGGAAGATCAGGCTGAAGCGGTCCTCGACACCCGGCAGCCCGTTAGGGATCTTGGAAAAATCGCCCCGGCCCATCTCCTTCTGCCCCTTGAAATGGAACGGGCAGTGATCGGTCGCGACCAGCTGCAGGTCATCCTGGATCAAGCCCTTCCAGAGCTCGTCGTGGTGCGGCTTGGTTCGCAGCGGCGGCGAGCAGACATACTTCGCGCCTTCGAAGCCAGGCCGGCCGAGGTCTTCGAGGCTCAGATACAGGTACTGAGGGCAGGTCTCAGCAAAGGCAGGAGCGCCATCGTCGCGCGCCTCCCGCACCGCATCCAGCGCGTCGCGAGAGCTGAGGTGCACGATGTAGACCGCGACCTCCGCCAGGCGGGCGAGCGCGATGGCGCGACTGGTCGCCTCGCCTTCCATGCTCGCGGGCCTGGTCAGCCCATGATTGATCGGGTCGCCCTTGCCTTCCGCCAGGTAGCGTTTCACCAGCACGTCGATTGCGCCGCCGTTCTCGGCATGCATCATGATCAAGCCGCCGTTCTCGGCCGTGCGGCCCATGGCGCGGAAGATCGCGGCGTCGTCCAGCATGAAGACACCGGGATAGGCCATGAACAACTTGAACGATGGGACCCCTTCCTTGACCAACGCGTCCATCTCCTTGAGGATCGAGTCGTTGACCTCGCGCACGATCATGTGGAAGCCGTAGTCGATGTGCGCTTTGCCATCGGCTTTCTGATGCCACTGGTCGAGCCCCTGGCGCAGGGTTTGGCCGAAGCTCTGCACCGCGAAATCGACGATCGTGGTCGTGCCGCCCCAGGCAGCCGCCGCCGTGCCAGTGGCAAAGTCGTCGGAGGCGAAGGTGCCGCCGAAGGGCAGCTCCATGTGGGTGTGGACGTCGACCGCCCCGGGCATCACGTAGCGCCCCTCGGCATCGATCGTCTGGTCGGCTTTCACCTCGAGGCCGTTACCGATCGCCGCGATCTTTTCCCCATCGATCAGCACATCGGTTTTGGCCGTGTCGCTCGCGGTCACCACCGTCCCGTTTCGGATCAGGGTCTTCACGGCAGCTCCTTGACCAGGTCCTGGTAGGTCTCCGGCCGGCGGTCGCGCAGGAACTGCCAGGTGTTGCGCACCTCCCGGATCATGTCGAGGTCGAGGTCGCACACGAGCACTTCGTCTTCCGTCTCCGAAGCCTTCCCGATGATGCGTCCCCGCGGGTCGCAGAAGTAACTGGACCCGTAGAACTGTGCCTCGTTGAGTGGTTTTTCCACGCCTACACGATTGATGGCGCCAATCCAGTAGCCGTTCGCCACCGCGTGGGCCGGCTGCTCCAGCTCCCAGAGATACCGCGAGAGCGACTTGACAGTCGCGGATGGATTGAAAACCAGCTCCGCCCCCTTCAGGCCCAGCTCCCGCGCCGGTTCCGGGAAATGCCGGTCGTAGCAGATCAGCAGGCCCACCCGGCCGACCGAGGTGTTCCAGACCGGGTAGCCGAGGTTACCCGGCTTGAAATAGAACTTTTCCCAGAAGCATGGCCCGACGTGCGGGATGTGCGTCTTACGGTACTTGCCGACCACCGTCCCGTCGTTTTCGATCACGACCGCCGTGTTGTAGTAGACGCCGGTTTGCGCCTCTTCGTAGAAAGGCACCACCAGCACCATCTTGTGTTTTTTCGCCAGCTCCTGCATACGCCGAACGGTGGGACCGTCATCGGGCTCGGCGGTGTCGTACCACTTGGTGTCCTGCTCGGCCGGGAAGTAGGGCCCGAAAAAGATCTCCTGCAGGCAGGTGACTTGCGCTCCCTTCTCAGCGGCCTCTCCGATCAGCTGCTCATGTCTTCCGATCGCCTCGTCCTTGGGCATGTTCGCGTACGCCTGGATTAGCGCCGCCCGCACTTTGGCCATGAATGGTTCGCCTCCTCGCTAACTGAACGCCGGGATGATGGCCTCGCCGTATTTCTCGATCACCGCCTCCGGTTTCTCCACCATGAGGTAGAGGTTGAACTGGTCGACGCCGGCGTCGATCAACTCCTCGATCCGCTGCCGGCTCTGCTCTACCGTCCCGATGACGCAAAAGCGATCGATGACGTCGTCCGGCACGAAGTCGGCGTGGGCCGCGCCTCGCTTGACATGGTCAGCATAGTCATAGTGGTCACGCGCCTTGATGTAATCGGTGAGCGTCTTGGGCAGATCCTGGGCGTCGTACCGCTTGAGCAGGTCGACGACATGGTTGGAGACCAGCGCCGGGAACCAGCGCACCTGATCGCGCGCCGCTGCCAGGTCGTTGGAGATGAACGCCGGCGCCGCCGCCTGGATCTTGATGTCGTCGAAGGATCGTCCAGCCTCCTGAGCCCCCTCCCGCACGAATTGCAGGCACCACCTGATGATGGCGGGGTCGGCCAGCTGAATGATGACCCCGTCCGCGACCCGACCGGCCGCCCGGAGCGCCTTCGGTCCGTAACCGGCAATCCAGATGGGCAATTCATGCTCCGCCCACTTGAGCCGGATCTTCACCCCGTCGTAGCTCACCTCGCGGCCGGCGGCCAGGTCGCGGATCAGCCGGCAGTCCGCCTCCAGCTGCTCGACACTGACGGGCTTCTGGCCGAGCACTCGACGGGCACTGTCGCCCCGTCCGATCCCCATCACCATCCGGCCGCCCGAGATCTCGTTCAACGTGGCCAGCGCGCTGGCCGTCACAGTGGGATCGCGGGTGGCCGGGTTGGTGACGCAGGGACCGATCTTGATCCGGCTGGTAGTGGCCGCCATCAAGGTGAAGATCGGGTAGACCTCCTGCCAGAGGACGTGCGAATCGAAGAGCCAGGCGTACTCGAAGCCCTGCGCCTCGGCAAGCTTGGTCAGATCCGCCCACCGACTGGGGGGAGGATCCGGAGCAAAGCAGACGCCGAAGCTCAACCGTGCCATCGATCTCCTGAAAGGCTGGAGCCCCGGCCGCGAGGTCGGGGCTCCAGCGCGATTGACGCCGAGGTTAGGTCGCCGCCGCCGCCCGTGGCCGCTGAGATACGGCCCCCACCGGGAAGATGGCCGAAAGCGCGAGGTATAGGACAAACGCCGCCACCAGGCCAACGATCCAGCTGTAGTCGTAGACGTGGATGGGGAACCAGCTGTACAGCGGGCCAATGATCCCGCCCGGCGGGAACGGACCGTTGCCGGGTGTCGAGTAGGCACCGCCCACCGCCAGAACACCGCCTACAAGCAAGCTGACCAGGCCTCGCCAGTTGAATCCGCCCGAGTACCGGTACTCGCCGTTGACCCGGTAGAGGTCACCCAATCTCAGGTTGTTGGTGCGCACGAACCAGTAATCGGCGATGAGCACGCCCGCGATGGCTCCCAGTGCCCCGCCGTAGAAGCCCAGCCAGGTGAAGATGTACACGTTCGGGTTCGCGAGCAGATTCCAGGGCTGGATCACGATGCCCAGGACGCCGGTGATCAGTCCGCCGGTGCGGAAACTGATCAGCTTCGGGATCACGTTCGAGAAGTCGTAGGACGGGCTCACGATGTTGGCCGCCACGTTGACGGACAGGGTGGCGACAGCCAGCGTGAAGAGCGCGAAGACCACGACCAGCGGGTTGTCGAACTGGCCGACCAGCGCGACCGGGTCCCAGATCGCCTTGCCAAACACGACCACCGTCGCCGACGTGATCAGCACTGCCACCAGCGGAAAGAGAGTCATCGTGGTGGGCAGCCCGAGGATCTGGCCGAGCGCCTGCGCGCGCTGGCTCTTGCCGAACCGGGTGAAGTCGGGCATGTTCAACGATAGCGTCGACCAGAAGGCGATCATCCCCATCAGTGCCGGTGGAAAGAGCTTCAGCCAGAAGTCGCTTCCCCAGCCAATCTTGCCGGGCTGGCTCACGATTGGGCCAAAGCCGCCGGCCTTGCTCACCATCCAGATGAGAAGACCCAGCGCGACGACCAGGACGAAGGGCGCCGCCCAGTTTTCGAACCGCCGGACGGCGTCCATTCCCCGCATGATGATGAAAATGTTGATCGCCCAGAAAATGGCGAAGCTCAACCAGAGCGTCCAGTGCTGTCCGGCAAACATGCCCGAGTTCGTCCAGCCGGATCCCAACAGCTTTCCGGTCAGCGCGTAAAGCGCGCCGCCGCCGATCCAGGTCTGGATGCCGAACCAGCCGCAAGCGATAAACGCTCGAAGCAGGGCTGCGACATTCGCCCCGAAGACGCCGAATGAGGCCCGGGCGAATACCGGGTACGGGATGCCGTACTTCGTGCCGGCGTGGCTGTTTGCGAGCATTGGAATCAGGACGATGATGTTCGCCACTGCGATCGTCAGGATCGCCTGGTACCAGGCCATGCCGAGAGCGACCAGGCCCGATGCCAGCAGGTACGTCGGGATGTTGTGCGCCATACCGATCCACAGCGCCATGTAGTTATAGGTGGTCCAGGTCCGCTGTTTGATGGGTACCGGCGCCAGGTCGGCGTTGTAGAGCGGGCTGTTTCGAATCGCCGCGTCGTCGGCAAGCTCGTGGCGGCCGTCCGCATAGACGAGCTCCTCCCCTATTCGCTGCGCCGGAGGCGTTAAGGTCGCTACTCCCATGTTTCCCCTCCTTGAATTCGCCTCGCCGTTTTCGCGAAGCTAAATGTACGGTTTGGCGACCGCCTAAGTCAATGGCGCTTCGGCCCGAGTTCAGGATGCGGCGCGATAGACGGAAACGTGCCTCCCGCTCGCTGCCGTGAATGGCTCCCGCAGCCAGCCGCCCCATCGGTTTTCCAACCTGAGCCCGGCGAGACGGGCCATCAAGTCGAGTTCGGAGGGCCAGCAGTACCGCAGCTGCACCGGATAAAGGCGAATGCCGGCTTCGGTGAATACGACGTGCTGCGCGACGATCCGCTGGGCCACCGGATCGTGCCGCGCGGCGTCGATGCGGACGAGCGCCATTTCGACGTCCATGGCGTGCAGCCGCTGGCCTCGATCGAACCGGCTCAGGTCGGGAACGAAAGCCTCGATGAGAAAGGCACCCCCGGGCCCCAGATGCATCGAGACGGCGCCAAAGCATCTGAGCTGGTCCTCCTGGCTCGGGAGGGCGAAAAATGTATTGAAGGCCACGAAGATCAGGGAAAACTTGCCGTGAACCTCGAGGTCGGCGAAGTTGCCCACGGTGACCGGGATCTCCCGTCCACCCGGCTTGCTGAGGAGCCGATCCACCATCGCCGGCGACGCATCGATGCCCTCGACATCGATGCCGCCCTGGCGCAATGGCAGTGCCAGTCGACCGGTGCCAATCCCCAGCTCCAGCACCCTGCCGCCTCCTGCCAGTTCGGCCAGCATGGCCACCGATTCGGTGGTGTCGGTTGGCACTTCGCTCAGCGTGTCGTAGACGTCGGCGATCCGCTCGCCATAGGTTGCCTCGTCGTAGTCCGGCATCCGCCTACACTACAGCCCGTTGCCCCCCAGCCTTCTGCTCAAGGTGGTCCTGACGCCCGCGCTCATTGCCACCGCCACACTGGTGGGTCGTCGCTGGGGAGGAACGATGAGCGGCTGGCTGGTCGGGTTGCCGCTGACCTCGGCACCCGTCGTGTTCTTTCTGGCGCTGGACCAGGGCACCGCGTTTGCGACGACCGCCTCGCTAGCAGTTCTCCTCGGCACGATCTCGCAGGCCGCCTTCGCGGTGGCCTACGCGAGGGTCGCCATCCGCACTGGGTGGTTGCCCGCCGCGGCGGCCGGATCCGCTGTCTTCGCGGTGGCGACGATTGCCTTTCAGCAGGTCAGCCTGTCAGCCTTGCCGGCCTATGGCGCCGTCCTCGTCTCACTGGTGATCGGGATCGTGTTCATACCACGACGCGAACGCCCGGCTGCTACTGACGCCGTCCCACCGGATTGGGATTTGCCGGTGCGGATCGTGCTGGCCACCGGCCTGGTGCTGGTGCTGACCGGCATCGCGCCACGGATCGGCGCCCACCTCAGTGGACTGCTGTCGCCTTTTCCGGTTTACGCCGGTGTTCTGGCGATCTTCGCCCATCGCCAGGCTGGCGGCTCGGCGGCCAACAAAGTGCTCAAAGGTCTGCTGCTTGGGCTCTTCGCGTTTGCCAGCTTCTTCCTGGTGCTGGCCCTCGGCCTCAACCGGCTTGGCATCGGTTTGTCCTTTGGGTTTGCCACACTGGTCGCCCTGCTGGTGCAGGCCTCGACGCTTAAGGCGGTGCGCGCAATCGAAGCCTGACTCGCCGCTACAGGTCTCTTCTGGCAAAGCTCCAGTTCGCCAGGACCAGCACGATCAGGATCCAGGCGGCGATCCAGACGAGATATGGAAGTGGCAGGGGTGAGTCGGCAAAGAATGGGTTGCCCGCTCGAACTCGCCCCGCGGCCTGGGCGGCGGCCAGGAAGTCGGATGGCTCGAGGTAGAAGATCGCGCCATGCCACAGGCCGTCCGTCGGAATCAGGAGCCGACTGCCGACGCCGATATTGATGATGGTGCTGTTCTGGAACGTCTGTCCGATGGCGAGCGCGATGCCACCAATCCAGCCGACGAAGAAGAGCACGAGCGCGATCACCCCGCCCGTCATCGGCGCCAGCCGCGTGCTCAGCAGCAGGGCAAGCGTCATCAGCACGATGCCTTCGGCGCCAACGAACGTGATGGCGACAGCCGGACTCGGCGGAAGATAGGCGGTCGCCCACCAGATGCCGACCATCTCGAGCACGCCACTCAGGGCGGCGTAGAGCGCGATCAACACCGCCAGCCCCAGCCACTTCCCGATTAGAACCTCGCTTCGCCGGATCGGCCGAGGCAGAATCGCGAGCGCGATCCCGGACTCGATATCACTGGCGATGCTGGGCGCCGCCACCAGCGTGGCGCCGAGCGCCAGCACGCCGCTGAACATGAAGGCGACCAGGATCGTGAGTTGCGATGCCGCCACCCGGACTTCGGCAGGGGTCACGCCATTCATAGTCGGCAGGCGACTGAACCCCCAGCTGGTCAAGACGATCACAACCAGGGTCAGCAGCGCCAGGGCGAGCAGCAACTTTCGCCGCGACGCCTCGAGGATGGTCAACCGGGCCATTGTCAGCACGTGCATCAGCCGTCCTGCTCCTTGAGTAACTGCAGGAACCGATCTTCCAGCGTTTCATGGCGCGGCTCGACCGCATACACTCGGCCGCCCTGGTTCACGATCTCGCTCACCAGCTCGGGAACTCGCTCCTGCGAGAGACCGCGGAAGGTCAGCCACTGACCCTCGTCCTCGAGATTGCCGTAGGCGCGCAGGGCGGCGCGCCCCGCCGGTGGCAGTCCGGTCACTCGCACCCGAACCGCTCCATCCTGTCCGAGGATTTGCGACATCGTCCCGGTAGCGATCACGCGGCCACGGTCGACGACCGCCAGCCGATCGCAGACTTGTTCCACCTCACTCAGCAGGTGGGAGTTGAGGAACACCGCGGTGCCTCTGTCCTTCAGCTGCCGAATGATCTCCCGAACATCATGGCGTCCGACGGGGTCCAGCGCCGAGGTCGGCTCGTCCAGCAGCACCAGCTCGGGGCGGCCGAGCAGGGCGACGCCCAACCCCAGCCGCTGCTGCATGCCCTTTGAAAAACCTTCCACCCGGTCGTCGCCGCGTTCGCTGAGTCCAACCGTCGCCAGCGCGCCGGCAATTTCGGCCTTCCACCCGGCGCGCGGCAGGCCGGCCAGTTCGCAATGAAGGCTCAGCACCTCGCTCGCCTTCATCCATCCCTGGTAACGAAACAGCTCCGGTAGGTACCCGAGGCGCCGGCGGGTTTTCAGGTCACCGACTGGCGCACCTAAGACCCACGCCTGCCCGGCGCTAGAGCGAGCTAATCCGACGAGCAGCTTGACCGCCGTCGTCTTGCCCGCGCCGTTGGGCCCCAGGAATCCAAAAACCTCGGCGCGGCGAACGCTCATCGTCAAGCCGCTGAGCGCGACCGTCTTCCCGTAACGTTTGGCCAGGTCCTGCGTATGGACGGCAAGGGAGGCGGCGTCGGCCGCCTCCATTCGATTCAGGTTGCGATCAGTGGAGGGTTGTTGCAATGGCGAGCACCTGGTCGGGAGTGAGTTGGCCTCCGACGGCGTAGATTACGCCATTCTTCTCCCAGACCACGCCCGCTGCGATGGCGGCTCTGATCATCAGCCCCGACACGCCGTTAACCTGGACGGCTTCAGTGGTTGCCAGCCCCTGTGGAATCGGAACCGGAAGCGTGGACGCTGGATCTTTGATGGCCCGTAGTTGCGCCGCAATCTCCGGCGGCACACCCGGCTGCGAAAGCAGGTAGTCCTCGAGCTGCGCCGCGGTCGCGCCCGTCGAATCGACAGTCGGAATCCGGGTCTGTGCGATCACCAGGGTGGGAATCTGAGCCTCCGAGGTGTTCGCCGACAGCCCCCAGACCTCGATCAGCGCCGGACCCGCGTTGACGATCAACGTACTGCCGTTGATGGTGGACGGCATCGGGTTGACGCGCACGCCCTTCTGCGCTGCCGAAGCGCGCAGCCGTTCGGCATCGAAGGTCAGCGATCCCGTCGCGTGCGAAACCACACCAAAGCTGACGGGACCCGACACCCCCTTCGGCAGTGACGCCGGCACCAGTACAGGCAGGCCTGACTGCGACTGGGCGGTGGTCGCATTGCTGAGCGGCTGCAGCCTGGGAGCATCCGGCAGCCACTTCACCTGGCCGTAGTCCAGAAGCGCGGTGCCGCCGGCAAAATCCGAGGGTGAAACCTGCACGGCGACGATCGAATTCGGCTCAAACACGCGGATCAGACTCGCGGCAGCGCCGCTCACCGCGATGCCGGTGACAAATGCGGCCGCCAGGAGCACGGCGATCGCCGGCGTCGCCAAGGGCCGCAAGCGAGGCGTGGTCCGGGCCAGCCAGCGCTCGTACCAGCGAGGCGGCCGGGCTGCTTCCTCCCGCTGGATGCGAGCCCGCAGCGATCGAAAGGCGCCCACCGGTTCCGGCGTGAAGGCGGGCAGATCCAGGAGGGCGGTCGTCGCGCGGGCAGTGTTGGCAATCGCCTGAAAGCGCGTCTTGCACTCGGCACAGGTGTCGTAGTGCGCCTGGTCACTCGCCGTCAGCGCCAGCGGTTCATCGTAAATCCGTCGCAGTATCCCATCACTCAGATGTCGCACGATTGACCTCCTTGCGCAGGGCGTCCTCCGCCCGACGCAGCAGCGTTCCCACGTTTCCAACCTTGATCCCGAGCGCGGTCGCAACCTCCGCGTAACTCAAGCCGCTGTGTCGAAGCATCAGCAGGGCCGCCGTGCGCGGGGCAAGCTTCCGAAGCGCCCGCCGAACCTCGCGCCGTCCTTCCGCCTCCTCGATCACCTTCTCCGGATTCGCGATGGAGGTTTGGACCGGGTCCAGCGCATGCGCTGACTCCCGCCGAGCGCGTCGCCGCTCGCCGCGGAGCAGGTTGAGCGCCGAATGGACTGCGGCGGCATGCAACCACCCTGAGGCGCGCTCGGAGTCGGGGGAGAAACTCCGGTGGAACTTGAGGAAGACCTCCTGGGCGACGTCCTCGGCCGCCGTCCGATCGGCAAGCACCCGGTAGGCGATGGCGACGACCTTTGCATACTCCTGCACAAACAGCCGTTCGAAGGGGTCCGCCGCGCGCTGATTAACCGGGCTCAACGCGGCGGGCGGCAGGGAGCGGCGCCAGGCATCGAGCTGCAGCATCCAGCCCATACGCACCGCCGGGGTCCCCATTGTGACAGGCTGGCGTTTCTCGACATGCTGGCGCGGAGATCAGCTGTCAAGGCATTGTGGGGAAAGGCGTATACAATACTGTAAGGATGGGTGAGCCGCCACCCGTAGGGTGGCAGATGGAGTTTTCCGGGGGAGTGGCAGCGTGATTGGGCGGGCACGACGCTCGGTGACCAACGTCGGCGAGTGGAGCCTGCTCTTCCGGGAGGCGCTGCGCGGCGCCACGCGCCGGCCCTTCTACTGGAAAGAATTTTTTGATCAATGCCGCTTCATCCTGACCGCGAACTTCATCCCGCTGCTGCTCACCGGTGTGGGCTGGGGCATCATCGTCTCCCTGGAGGCGGGCCATTTCTTCAAGGCCGCCAGCAGCGAGTACCGGCTGGGCGGCTTCACCGTGATGGCGAACATTCGGGAATTCTCGCCGGTGGCCACCGGGCTGATGATCGCCGCGGTCAGCGGCACCGCGATCGTCGCCGACCTGGGCGCCCGCCAGGTTCGCCAGGAGCTCGAGGCGCTGAGCGTAATGGGGCTCTCCAACGTCCTCTTCATCGTGGTGCCGCGGGCGCTGGCCCTGATGGTGATGACGGCGCTCTACAACGTCCCCATGATCGTCTTCACCACGTTGTCCGGTTTTTTCATCGCCGTGGCGGTGGTGGGGGTCAACCCGGGCGCGTTCCTCGCCAGCTTTTTCACCCAGGGCACGCTGGTCGACCTGTTCGGTGGCGAGATCAAGTGCATCCTCTTCGGCGCGCTCGTTGCCGCCATCTGCATATATAAAGGTATTAGCGCCAAGGGGGGCGCCGAGGGCGTGGCGCGTGCCGTGCACTCCGGCGTGGTCTGGTGCTTCGTTGGGATCCAGGCGCTCGAGTATCTCTATACCCCCACCGTTCTGGCCCTGTTCCACAACCAGAACGTCCTTCGCTAGGCCATGGCCACCACATCGGTTCGGCCGCCCGCCCAGCAGTTCGGTCCGGTTCCACGCCGCTTCTGGGCCCCCGGGCTGGATCTGTTCGATGTGCTCGGCCAGATCGTTCTCTTTTCGGTAAGCGCGCTCCGCTCCCTCCCGCGGGCGCTGCGCTACCGAAAGGAGATCTGGTGGTATGCAGCTTTTCTGGCGCTCGGTTCGACGCCGGTGGCGTTGGTCATGACCTACTTCAGCGGGTCCGAATGCTCGGTCGAGGCGTACTACTCGCTGCATCAGCTGGGCGGGGCCGAGAGCCTGGCCGGGGTGTTCAACGTGGGAACCATGCGGATCAATGAGGAGATCGACGCCCTGGAGACGATGGGCGTTCCGTCAATCCCCTTCCTGGTTACCACACGCATGCTGGCCGCGTTACTCGTGCTCCCGGTGATGTACGTGCTCGCCCTCGCCACCAGCTTCTTCGCCAGCTGGGTGGTGCAGCGATTTCAGATCGGCCTGGTGTCGAACGGTGTCTACTTCTCCTACTTCTGGCGTTTCACGAATCTCACCGACTTCGGCTACTCGCTGATCAAGGCCGTGATCTTCGCCTTCCTCGTCATCTCTGTCGGGGTCTACTACGGCTACCACGTAAAAGGGGGCGCGGTCGGCATTGGTCGGGCGGTCGCCAAGACCATGGCGATCAGCCTCGTCATGATCGTGGTCGTCAACGCCATCCTCACCCAGATCTTCTGGGGCACCAACCCGAATCTTCCTATTCCGTCATGACAGAACCGCTCAAACGCTCGCATGGCACTGACCTCTCAAACGCTCGCATCGCACTAAAGCGCGGCTCGCGTGGGGCGAGGCCCCGAGCGCCGCTATGAGCATGAATAGGAACGGCGAGAACATGATCGAGATCGAAGACCTTCACAAGGCCTTCGAGGGGAACAAGGTGCTCGACGGCATCACCTGCCAAATCCCGGCGGGCAAGATCTCGGTGGTGATGGGCCCCTCCGGCACGGGCAAGAGCGTGCTGCTGCGCCATGTGGTCGGCCTGCTCTATCCCGATAAGGGGGATGTTCGGGTGGCCAGTAAGAGCGTACCCAGCCTGAATGAGGAGGAACTGCTCGAGCTCCGACGCAACGTCGGCATGCTCTTCCAGGACGGCGCCTTGTTCAGCTCGATGAACCTCTACGACAACGTCGCCTTCCCGCTGCGGCAGCACACGAAAAAGTCAGAGGGCGAGATCAAGGAGATCGTCATCCAGCGGTTGGAGGAGGTCGGCCTGACCGAAGCGGTCAAGAAGATGCCCAACGAGCTCTCGGGTGGGATGCGCAAGCGCGCCGGTTTCGCGCGCGCCCTCGTGCTCGAGCCCGAGATCCTGCTCTTCGATGAGCCGGACTCCGGCCTCGACCCGGTGCGCACCGCGCTGCTCTGCGACTTGATCAAGCAAATCCAGCAGAAGTACAAGTCGACCGGCGTCGTGATCAGTCACGACATCAAATCCTGCTTCAACATCGGCGACCACATCATTCTCCTGCACGGTGGCAAGGTCGTCGACCAGGGTTCCAAGGAGGAACTGCAGCAGTCGCGCAACCCCTTTACCCAGCAGTTCATCAAGGGCGCCGTCGAGGGCCCGCTTGGCATGGAATAGGTGGACGCCATCCGTACCTGGGCAGCCAGGTATCGCGTCGGCATCGTTCTGGCGGTGGTCGTGCTGCTGGCCATCCTCTCCTCTCGCATCGTCAACGGCCTGACGGAGTACCGGCTCGTCGTTCCCATCGACTCGGCGGATGGGCTCTATCCCGGCAGCGACGTCTTGATCGCGGGCGCCAAGGCGGGCAGCGTTCGCGATATCAGCGTCGACGGGGCACAGACGCTGGTCACGATTGCCGTCGACGATGCCCACGCGCCGGTGCATGCGGACGCCACCGTGACGGTCCGACCGAAGAGCCTGCTGGGTGAGAAATACGTGGCGCTCGATCCGGGCCACTCGGATGAGCTCCCATCGGGGTCCCGGCTTTCCCACGAGCAGGTGGCGCGCGCGGTCGACCTCCAGGACGTCGTCAACAGCCTCGATCAACCAACCCGCGAGAAACTGCGCACCCTCGTGATCGCGCTGGGCGGCGGCCTTGCCGGTCGCGGCCCCGACACGAACCAGACCATCACCTACGGCCGGCAGGACCTGGATCACCTGGCGGCCATCACCGACACCCTGGCGGCGCGCGACCAGGATCTGCAAAAGGTCATCCAGGGCCTCGACCAGGTGACGGCCGAGCTGGCCAAGAGCGACCGGCGGCAGCAGCTGGGTGAACTGATCAAGAACTCGGAAGCGCTGCTCCATTCACTCGCCCAGCAGGATGCCCAGAT
>WNGO01000223.1_pt1 | contig 34946 bp, 36 predicted proteins | sample 5400511 | NCBI WGS metagenome assembly WNGO01 (sample SAMN13153380, study PRJNA577476) | soil metagenome | isolation source: 20 cm soil or saprolite under Garry oak tree replicate 2 | place: USA:California | collected 2016-06-15 | reverse complement strand
CACGAGCAGCAGCGGGTGGCCGACCGCGAGCCGCGCCAGCGCGCGGTAGCGGCGCGTAGCGGCGTTGCGGAAGTGGTGTGCTTCGTCGACGACGATGAGGCGGGCCGGCCCTAAAGGACTTCCTGACGGTCGCGGGCAGGCGGGCAGGCGGGCGCTGGTACTCAACGACTCGTGTGTGATGATCCTGACCTCGACGCCCAGCTGTGCCGCGAGCGCGCGCCACTGCGGCACGAGCACCGCTGGGACGACGAGCGTCACGGGCCCGCGATCTGCGGCCGCGACTGCCAGCGCGACGTACGACTTTCCCAATCCCGCGGCGTCCGCGAGCAACGCCCCGCCCCAGCGGGCGATGATCTCGCTCAGTCGCGCCGCGGCGGTCGTCTGGTGCGGCGCGAGCCCCGCCGGCCATGATTCCGGCGCCAGCGCGCGCCGGTCGAGCAGCGCGCACGCGGCCCGGGCGACGACCGCTCTTGGCGGGCCCGCCGGCCCTGGCCGGAGGAGCAGCGCGAGCGGCTGCGCCGGCGACGCCAGCTGCTCAGAAAGGATCCGGGGCCACGCGGCCCAACGCGCGGCGCTCGGCGGCGTCCAGCTCGAAGGCGTCGGCGACACAGTCATCGTCCGTGGTGAGAGTGCGCCCGCACAGCGCCAGCCGGGTCCACGCGGCGGCGGTGGGTGGCGGCACCGGCAGTGCGCCCACGACGCGAGCGTTGAAGCGGCGATAGCCGCCGCGCGCGGGATCGGCGCCGACGGCCGCCAGCGCGCCCAGCCAACGGGAGTTGAGCAGCGCGGCGAGGGCGAGCGCGTCGTCGCCGGTGCGCGTGGCGATGCCGTACACGGTGTTGAGCGGCACGACGTCCGCCGCGGGCACGGCGGCTTCGAGCCGCCGGGCGACGTCAGGCCAGATGACGCGATGCGGCGCCACACTCAGCGCGGGCCGAAACACCTGCCACGGCGGCCCGCCGCGGAAATCGGCGCGGCGCCGCAACCGGTCGAAATGGGGCGCGAGACGCTCAACCAACTCATCGGGCAGCTGCGCGAGCGGCCGCCCATCCGGCCCGTGCGTCCAGAGTACGCGCCGCACACTCGCGACTTCCCAACGGCGCACGTCACGGCCGCGGGCCGCGGGGCGCCCGACGGCAGCGTCGCCCGGCACGAGAAACACGTCGTCGGCGCCGGTCTTCACGCCCAGCAAAGGGCGCCAGCGCTCGCTCAAGCGTGGGAATCGTTCCGCCAGCCGGCGCACGAGCTGCTGGACATCCCGCGCCAGCACCCAGGGTCCGGCGGCGCGCAAGTCTTGTTGCGCCACGTGCGGCGCGCGACTCGCCGGGCCGAGCGCCGTGGCGGTTTGGTGGCCGCCGCCCGGGTCGGCGCGCGCCGCGATCAACGCCATCGGATATACCGCGGCATCGAAGGCGCGCGCGCCACCGGCGAGCGGGGCGATACGTTCGACCCGCGTCTCCGTCACGAGCCGGCGCCGCAGCGCCTCGCCGTACCCGCTGGTCGCGAGCTTGGCGGGCACGAGCAGCGCGGCCACGCCGCCCGGCGCCGCCAACTCGAGCCCGCGCTCGACGAACGCCACGGCGAGATCGGGCAGGTGGGCAAAGCCGCGCAGCGCCGCCGGTCGCCACGTCGGGTAGCGCAGGCCCAGCGCCTCGCGCACGCGCGGCGGCAGCCGCTCGCCGCGGACCCAGGGCGGGTTACCCACGATCACGTCGAAACCACCGCGGGCGCGCAGGTCGCCGAAGTGCGTCTCGAACGCGAAGAACGGCGTCTCGCCGTCGCGCGCCAGGCGGCGCATGGCGTCGCGCAGCTCACGGCGGCTGGCGCGCAAGCGGCCGAGTCTGGCGCGGTCCGGTGCATCGAGGCCGCGGCGGCCGCCGAACAGGTCGCGGTCGCGGCCACGGGCGACGAGTCCCGCGATTTCTTCTTCCAGCCGCGCCACCGCGCGCCGCAGCAGGTCGCCCGCCAGCGCCGCCTCGGAGCGGCGCAGCTCGGTTTCGGCCGCACGCTTCTCGGGGCCAGCGAGGTGAAAGAGGCGCCGCCGTGCCACTCCCAAACGCCGGACCTCAGCCCGCGCGCCGATCAGCGCCGTCGCTCCGCCGAGCGTCGCCGCTACGGTGAGGGGATCGAGCAGGGCGTCGCCGGCGCGAATGTGGCCGTCGAGGTTGGGCAGCGGCGCGACGCGCGCGAGATCGCTGGTCTCGTCGTCGGCCACGAGCGCCAGCCACAGCCGCAGCTCGGCGAGGCGCACGGCGGTGGGCTTCACATCCACGCCATAGAGCGATTCGGCGAGCACCGACCGGCGTATTGACGCGCGCGGTGACTCGCCCGCCGCGCAGCGCAGCGCCGTCAGCTCCTCGAGGGCGCCAAGCAGGAATGCACCCGAGCCGGCGGCCGGGTCGAGGACCGTGAGGCGACGCAGATCAGGCGGGGCAGGCGGCGGCTCGCCGGCGTAGACCCAGCGCTCCGCCGCGACGCGCGACAACTGGAATCGGCTCACCAGCACCGCCTCGAGCGCCGCGCGCACGACATCGCGCACGATCTCGGCGGGCGTGTAATAGCTGCCGCTGGTGCGCCGCTCGGCGGGATCCATCACGCCCTCGAACACGCGGCCCAACATGTCCGGGGCGACGAGCGCGGTGCTCTCCGCTTCCCGCACCGAGAAATGAAAACGCTCGAACAGATCGTCGAACGCGTCGCGCCACAGCACGTTGGACCAGACGGCCGGCCCGTGGCGCCGCTCCAGCGGCGTGGGCGAAAACAAGCCGCCGTTCAAGAATGGCAGCCGGCCGAGCGTGCGGGCGGCGGCGCCGCGGTCGCCCGCGGGCTTGTTCAGCGCCCCGAAGCACAGGGGATGCAGGACGTGACGATGGAAGTGCCGCCGCGCGGCGAGCGCCGCGTCGAGGCGGTGCGGCAAATAGCGCGCGTCGCCGTCGAGCCAGCCCTTCGCCTGGACGTAATAGAGGAAGAGCACGCGTGTGAGCGCAGTGAGCGCCAGCGCATGGCGCTCGGCCGGGCCGCGGGGAGCAGGGATCTCGTCGGTGAAGCGATCGAGCACGCCGCGAAATGCGCGAAAGAACCGTGGGCCCACGGTCTCGGTGGCGAGCGCGTCGCCGATGCGCAATGCCAGCGCCAGCGGCGACTCGTCGGCGCCGGGTCGCAAACGCTCGAGCAAGGCGAGCGCACTGCCCGGCGGACGCTCGCGCGGCACGACGGCATTTCGGAGCGCGAGCCCGGTGGCGGTGGCGCGCCAGCCGCCCAGCACGAGCCGTGGCGGGGCGTTACCCAGGACGCACGCGAGCCCGCGTTCGGCGTGGGCGGCGAGTCGCTGCGCCGCCAGGCGAGCCGCCCGCTCGGGGTCACGCGCAGTGAGGCCGAAGACACGGAAGGCGCCGTGGCGGGCCACGAGCGCGACATTTGTGACACCCGCGCCGGCCGCCGCGTCGCCCAGCCAGGGCCCGGGTGGCACGGGTTCCCACGCCGCGTCGTAGCCGAGCACGCGAAATAGTTCGCGGAGATCGTCGATCTGCTCGGTGCGGGCGAGTGTTTCCCGCAGCACCACGGGCCCCTGAAATGGACGGGCCCACGATGGGGGACGACTACGGCGGGAACGGCATCATTACGACGTGGGAAGGAGCATTGCAACGCACGTCGGGCCTCTCACCCCATGTCGCGGATGAGAGGCCCGAGGAACCTCAGGCGTGCGGCTCTTAGCCGTTCTTCCGCAGCCTGATACTGCCGTTCACCGTCTTCAATTCGAGCGTACGCCCACCCGAGCCGATGGTGGCGCGCACGCGCCGCGGCCCGAACTTGCCGCTCACCATCATCGGGAAATCCGAGTCGATGTCGCCGTTCAGGGTCTCGGCGCGCACGTCGGTGTTCAGGGTCGCGGGCAGGTTGAGCGTGATGCCGCCGTTCACCGTGGTGAATTCGACCGGTCCGGTCCAATCGGCCCGGCCCATGGTCGCCGTGATCGAGCCGTTGACGGTCCGTGCTTCGGCGTAGCCCGTGGTGGACAGCTGGATGCCGCCGTTCACCGTGCCGAGCGTCACGTTGGCCGTGAGACCCTCCGCTGACGCCTCGCCGTTCACGGTCTGGCCGTCGAACTCCACGCCCTTGGGGACGGAGACCGTGAAGTCCACCTGTGTGTCGTCGTTTTCGGTGTTGGAATGCCACGCGTCGCCCGGCGCGCAGTCGTTCTCTTCGCGGGCGCGGCGCGGCGTGGGGTAGACGGCGCAGATCGTGACGCCGCCCTCGAAGGGCACGACCTCGATCTTCACGTCGTCGGGATCGCTGCGCCGCGCGTGCTTGTGCGCGATCACGGTGATCTGATCGTCCGTCGCCGCCGTGGCACGGACGTCGCCGTTCACGCCTTTGATCTCGAGCCGTTTGCCCGGTGCGAGTTTGCCCGTCCAGCGGAAGTCGCCGCCCTGGGCTGCGGCCGTCGTGGCGACGCCGGCCAGCAGGATGCCGATGAGTGTGCGCGTGTTCATTGGTGGTCCTCGTTCCGGTTGTGAACCTTGTACTTCTGCTTGGTTGAACCGCCCAGCTGTCCTGGACGGCGCAGGTGGATGTCGCCGTCGAACGACTCCAGCTCGACCCGGGCGCTGCCCGTGCCCAGCGTGAAGGTGAAGCGCCGCTTGGTGGTGTTCGTCACGCTCACCGGAAAGTCGGCCTCGAAGTCGCCGTCGAACGTGGAGACCGACACGGTGGCGTTGGTCCCCTGCGGGATACCGATTTCGACGTCGCCGTCGTGGGTCGAGAGACCGTAATGGCCGCCGTCCTTGATGGTGCCGTCGTAGCTGACGCCGCCGTCCACGGTGGTGAGATCGATGTTGGACGATTCGATGTGCGAGAGCTCGATGTCGCCGTCCACGGATTCGGCGGTGATGTCGCCCACGACGTCTGTCACGGTGATGTTGTCGTTCACGGTGTTCAGTTCGATACGGCCGCGGGCATGCTCGAGTGTCAGCCCGCCCTCCACGGACTTGAGCGACACGTTGCCCGACCCGCCGCGGCAGACGATCTCGCCTTGCACGCTTTCGGCGCTGACTTCGCCGGTGACGCCTTCGACCGTGATGTCGGTGTAGACGCCCGAGAGCGTGAGGCTTGTGGCCGCCGGCACCGAGATGATGTAGTCGACGCTGTGCGGCCCGCCGCGGCGGCTCGTGGAGCGCACCGAGACGACGGTGGGGCCGGCCGCGATCTCGATGTCATCGTGGCTCGAGTGGTCGGCCTGCACGCGCACCGTGCTCTGGTTCCAGGCCTTGACGGTGATCGAGCCGCCGAAGTTGTTGACATCGAGCCGGACGCCCGGCCGGACGGCGATCGTCGTGTCGGTCTGCGGCAGCGCCAGCGCCGCCAGTGCGGCCAACGTGAGCAACATGGTCTCGTTCCTCTCTTAAGTCCGCGCGTTGACGAGAGCGCTCGCCTGGCGCAGCAACTCCAGTTTACGCCGCATGGTGTCGGCGAGGTGCACGTTCAGATATTGATTGGCCGGATCGGCCGCGAGCGCACGGCGCGCTTCGCCGATGGCGGCGTCGATGATGTCGAGATTCTTTTCGATCACGCGCACCGTGTTCGAGTCGAGCCGGCCGCGGCCCTGGTCGAGCGCCTTCTGCAGCTCGGCCACGCGCGCGTCGTATTTGGGATCGGCGCGGGACACCCAGGAGACGGTGGCGGCCGCGGCGGTGTCGCCCGCGCGCGGCGACTGCGTGAGCGCGATGTCGCGGCTCGATCCGCGCGAGAACACGAGCCAGGCGCCGGCGCCCGAGAGCATGACCAGCGCGATGCTTGCGGCCATGAGCTGTGGCAGCGTGAACGCGATGCGACGGCGCGCGCGCTGGTCGCCGATGTCGGTGACGCCGGGGCGCGATACGCCGATGCGCGCCGCGATGCCGGTCCACAAGTCGGCGCGCGGCGTGCGGTTCTCCAAGGCGTGGGCTCGTGCCACGACGCGCCGCAGCTCGTCCAGCGTCGCGGTGCACTCGGCGCAATCGGCCAGGTGCCGCTCGCAGTCGAGCCGCTCGGCGCCGCTCAGTGTGCCGTCCAGGTATTCGCTCAGCCGTTCGGTCCAGTGTGTCATCATCCTGCTCCTTTAGCGCTCCAAGTGCTTGCGCAGCGCCATGCGCGCGTGATGCAGCTGCGATTTCGACGTCCCCGCCACGACCCCCAGCAACCGCGCGATCTCTTCGTGGCGGTAGCCTTCGATGTCATGCAACACGAACACCTGCCGTGCACCCTCGGGAAGCCGCTCGATCGCTTCCTCGAAATCGATTCCCAGCTCGAGCGTGACGTGCCGCGTGGGCAACTCGTCCAGCGCGCCGGCCGAGTCGTCGCGCCGGCGGCGCTCGGTTGCCACACCCTGGCGCTTGCCCAAGACGACGTTGATCGCCAGCCGGTGCAGCCACGTCCCGAACGCCGCTTCGCCGCGGAACGTCCCCAGTTTCTCCCAGGCGCGGACGAAAATGTCTTGCGTCACGTCGTCGGCGACGTCGGCGTCGATCATGCGGCGCACCAGACTGTGGATCCGCGCCGCATGCGTGCGATACAACCGCTCGAACGCGCGCCCGTCCCCGGTGGCGGCCAGCTCGGCATCCACCGCGTCGGCGTCTGCTCTGGCCTGGGCCTGGTGATTCCTCAGGATCGGCTCCCGGGGGGCTGAGGTCTTCATGCACCCCCTTGGATAGTGGTGTGGCAGCGAAGGTTGCAGGCGCGCCCACGGTTAATCTGCGCTAAATTGCCGCCCCATGACGCCCACTGTGCTTGCGGTCAGCGGAGTCGCTTTGCTGCTGGGATTCCGCCATGCGTTCGAGCCCGATCACCTGGCCGCCGTCACGACGCTGGCGTCGCGCAACGGACGGCTGATCGACGCCTGTCGTTTAGGGCTGGTGTGGGCGCTGGGCCACACTGCGAGCATCGGCGTCGTGGCACTCGTGATGATCGCGCTCGGCGTGCACCTGCCGGCGCGGCTGTTCCCCGCTGCGGACGTGCTCGTGGGTCTGCTGCTCGCGACCCTCGGCGCCGCGGTGATCGTGCGGTACGTGCGCGGCCGCTGGCACATGCACCTGCATGCGCACGACGCCGGCCCGCACCTCCATCTACACAGCCACGCCCAGGATGCGACGCACGCGCACCGGCATACGCGTCCCGACACGCGCCGTTCGCTCGGCTTCGGCTTGTTGCATGGACTCGCGGGCAGCGCGGCGGTGTTGCTGTTGGTGGTCGCGGCGGCACCGACGCGCGGGGCGCAGCTCGCCTACGTCGCCGCGTTCGGCGGCGGCACGGCGCTGGGCATGCTGGTGGTGACGGTGTCGCTCGCGGGATTGGTGCGCCTGGCGTCGCGCCGCGGCGCGCAATGGGCGACCGTGCTGCACCTGAGCTCGGCGGTGGCGAGCGTGGTGGTGGGGGTGACGCTGGCGGTGCGGACGGTGGGGGGGCTAGTAGCGCCGTAGGACGTCGTACCCGCCGTCGAGCCCGTGCGCAGCGGGGCAGTGTTCACCGCGCCGAGTACACTCTTCCCTTCCAGACGATTTTCCTTCGCCCGCGCCAGGCCGAGCGCAGCATGATGAAGGCGACGACCAGCGCGCCGAAGGGAAAGAGCAACGCGTAGCCGACGGGCGCCTGTTCCTGCCAGTAGATCTCCAGCCAGACGAGCAGCGCAATCACGACCGTCGCCAGTGCCGCGGGCGCGCCCGTCGCGAGCCAGACCACGGGCAGGATCCACACGAGACTGGGCAGCCACATCAGCCACGGCGCCACGCGCCGGAGCCAGGCCACCGGCGGCAGCATCAGGGGGACGCCGGACGCGAGGTTCTTGCTCCAGCCCTCGACGATGCCGGCGAGACTCGAGTACATGCGCGTCACCATGTACTCGGCGCCGTGCACCAGGAAGAGATCGCGGCCGGCGCGCACGTACGCCTGCGCCAGCGCCAGGTCTTCCACCACACTGTGCTTCACGACGTCATGCGTGCCCACCGCCTCGTACGCTGCGCGCGGCGTGAGAATGAACTGACCGTTGGCGATGGCATTCCACGCCACGCGCGTGCGGTTCACGCGGCGCAGGTCGCCGACGCGCGCGGCCAGCGCGAGCAGCACGTGCGGCTGCACCAGCCGTTCCCAGAACGACAGCATCTCCTGGCGCGACAGGACGGTCACGAGGTCGACTCGCTCGGCGCCCAGCGCGGCGACGGCTCGCGGGATCAGCTCGGGCGTGTGGCGCGTATCGGCGTCGGCGAAGAGCAAGATCTCGCCTTTGGCCCGGCGGTAGCCCTGAATGAGCGCCCACGGCTTGCCGAACCAGCGCTCGGGCAACTCGTCACCGCGCAGCAGCGTGAGGCGGCCGGCGCTCGCCGGCTCGCGGGCGATGCGCTCCACGATGCGGGCGGTGTCGTCGCGCGAGCGGTCGTCCACGACGATCACTTCGATCGCCTGGTAATTGGTGGCGAGCACCGAGCGCACGCAGGCCGCGATGTTCGAGGCCTCATCGCGCGCCGGAATGATCACGGAGACGAGCGGACCGGTAGGGCGCGGCGGGTAGGCGCTGAGATGGGGGAGACGGCGGTGGTAGCGGTACACCAGGACGACGAAAAACGTGAGATACACGGCGGGAACCGCCCACCAGATCACTCGAGCTTCTCCCCTTCGATGCTGGCGACCACGACGGCGCTGGTGAGATCGCCGGTGACGTTGGTCATGGTGCGGAACATGTCGGGGATGCGGTCGATGCCGATGAGCAGCGTCATGCCCGAGAAGGGCAGGCCGGTCTGTGCGAACGCCGGCGTGAGACTGACGACGCTCGCGGCGGGCACGCTCGCGACGGTGAGCGACGCGAGGAAGACCGCCGCGCCCGCCTGGAACATCTCGGTGAACCCGAACGGCACGCCGTACAGCTGGGCGACGAACAGCACCGCCACCGCCTGGTACAGCGCGCTGCCCGCCCGGCCCACGCTGGCGCCCACCGGCAGCACGAAGCTCGCGAGCGGCGGCGACATTTTCATCTCGCGTCCGGCGTCGAGCATGGTCGGCAGAGTCGCGAGCGACGAGGTGGTCGAAAACGCCATCGCCATCGAGGGCAGGCTCGCCTGCAGGAAGCGGCGCGCGCTGAGCCGGCCGATCAGTTTCACCGCGGGCAGGTACACGCCGCCGATCAGCACGATGACCCCGACGATCACGGCGACGATGAACATCCCCATCGCCTTGACCAGGGACCAGCCGAATTGCGCCACCGCGGGCGCCACCAGTGCGAAGATGCCGATCGGGGCGAGGATCAGCACCCACTGCACCACCCGGATGAGTGATTGCGTGACGACGTCGGCCACTTCGGTGAGGGGCGCGCGTTTCTCGGGCGGCAACGCCGCCGCGGCGATGGCGAAGATCGTGACGAACACGATCAGCGGCAGCAGGTTGCCGTCCACGGCCGCCTTCACGGGATTGGACGGCACCAGCTCCACCAGGAAGCGCGCGCCCGACGGGATCTGCTCGGCGGCGCGATGCACGAAGCTCGAGTCCTGCAGCGCGGCCGCACGCAGCGCGGTCTGCTGCTCCGGCGTGATCGGCGCGAGCGGCAGCAGCAGCGAGGCGACCACCATGCCGATGATGATCGCGGCGATGGTGATGCCGAAGAAGAAGATCAGCGTGCGCGCGCCCAGCCGGCCCACTTGCCGCACGTTGCCGAGGCTGGCGACGCCCAGGAACAGCGCGGCTGCGACGAGGGGGATGACGACCATCTGGAGCAGGTTCAGGAACAGCGTGCCGATGGGACGGACCCAGGCGGCGGCGCCGAGCAGGAAGGGGTTTTGCGTCCAGGCGGCGACCAGGCCGAGCAGGAGACCGGCGGCGAGGCCCAGCGCCATCCACAGGTGGCTGCGCATCGGGGTAACTTAGCTCATTGGCTACGCCGCGCCGGACGAGCCTGCGACTCGACGCCAACGTGGAGGTGGAGGTCCTGAGCGCCGGCGGCCGCCGCCCGGCGGTGCTGCTGTCTCCGCCACTCCCGGATCTCGCCGCGCGATTGGCGCGCGCGGGCTATGACGTCGTGTCCGTCCCGGCCGCGGATCGCCTGGCGGACGTGCTCGCGGCGCTGGCGCAGGGCACACTGGGCTTTGACGCGAGCGCGGTGGGCGTGATCGGCGGGACGGCGGCGACCGTCGCCGGTGTGCCATGGCTCGAGTACCGGGACGATCGCGACGCGGCGGTGCGCTGGTGCGCGGAGCATTTGGCGTGCTGACATTCGACGCGGTGCGCAACGCGTTGCGTGGTTACGTGCCGCAGTCGGCCGAGACGCCGGAAGCGCGTCCCGCCGCCGTCGCTCTCCTTCTGGTAGAAGGGCAGACCGGCCTCGCAGCGCTGTTCATCAAGCGGGCGGTGCGCACGGGCGATCCCTGGTCGGGGCAAATCTCGCTGCCCGGCGGGCGGCGCGAGCCGGCGGATGCGGATCTCCTGGCGACGGCCATGCGCGAAACGCGCGAAGAAGTAGGAGTCGACCTCACGCGCGTAGAGCGCCTGGGCCAGCTGAACGACATGAATCCGCGCACGCCCACCCTGCCGCCGATTTACGTCCGCCCATTCGTCTTCGCCTTGGCGACGGTACCGGCGCTCACGATCTCTGACGAGGAGGTGCAACGCGCGTTTTGGGTGCCGCTGGCGCGCTTCGCCGAGCCGGGCGTGCGGCGCGACTTCACCCTCACGGTGGCGGGCGTCGAACGGACGTTTCCGGCCTACGACCTGGGCGACGACGTCATCTGGGGCATGACCGAGCGGATAATCACGCCCTTTATAGAGTTAATCCCACACAAATAATAGCCCCGCAAAATCCACAAGTTCGCTTGCAGAGATACCATCTTTAGTCTATACTAATAACAGCCTGGCATGTTGATAAGTCGTTACCCCGGGTGCGCTTCAGCCAAAGGGTAGCCGTATGTCTGCCTTACTGCACGACCCGCCGCTAACGCGATCGGTCGAAGACTATCTCAAGACTATTTACCACTTGTCCGACCAAGGCGGTTTCGCGTCGACGAGCGACATCGCGTCGCGTCTCGCGGTGGCACCGCCGTCGGTGAGTGGCATGGTGAAACGCTTGTCGGAGGCGGGACTAATCGAGCACGTGCCGTATCGCGGCGTGCAGCTCACGTCGCAGGGCCGGCGCGCGGCGCTGCGGATGATTCGCCGCCATCGCCTGCTCGAGGTCTATCTCACCGAGCGCCTGGGTTACGACTGGGACGGCGTGCATGACGAAGCCGACCGCCTGGAACACGCCGTGTCGGATGAGCTGATCGAGCGGATGGCGGCGGCGCTGGGCCAGCCGCGCTATGACCCGCACGGCGAGCCGATTCCCACCGCGGCCGGCGACATCGAGGAGCCCGAGTTGATGCCGCTCGCGGACGCCGCGCTCGGCATGCCGCTCGAGCTGCGGCGCGTGGGTACGCAGGACGCGGCGCGGCTGCGCTGGTTCGCCGAGCAGGGGCTGGTGCCGGGCGTGCGCATCGAGGTGATCGAACGCCAGCCGTTCAACGGGCCCACGATCGTGCGGACGGTGGACGGCACGAAGGTGGTGGGGCGCGACCTCGCGCAACTGTTGTGGTGCGCCCCGGCCGACGCGGGAGAGGAGTGACGCGTGGCGTCGCCTGAGCCCGCACCACAGCCGCGCGCCGAGCCGGGCTGGCGCCAAGCCCGGCTCACGCCGAGCCTGGCGGAGGTCTACCGCACGGTTCCGGTGCCGGCCGGCGCGTGGTGGCGCCGGGCTTTGGCGTTCGCCGGACCGGGGTACCTCGTGGCCGTGGGCTACATGGACCCGGGCAACTGGGCCACCGACTTGGCGGGCGGTTCGCGCTTCGGGTACACGCTGCTGTCGGTGATTCTCATCTCCAACCTGATGGCGATCCTGTTGCAAGGCCTCGCGGCTAAGCTCGGCATCGTGACTGGCCGCGACCTGGCGCAGGCGTGCCGCGACCATTACTCGCGCCCGGTGTCGATCTCGCTGTGGCTGTTGTGTGAGATAGCGATCGCGGCCTGCGACCTCGCCGAAGTGATCGGCTCGGCGATCGCGCTGAATCTGCTCTTCGGCATCGCGCTGCCGTGGGGCATCGCGATCACGTCGCTGGATGTGCTGCTGGTGCTGTTGCTGCAGCACAAGGGCTTCCGGCTGCTCGAGGCGTTGGTGATCGTGCTGATCGCCACGATCGCGGGCTGCTTCCTGTTCGAGATCTTCATTTCCCGGCCACACCTGGGCCAGCTCGCGGCGGGCTTCGTGCCGCGTCTCGTGACGCTGCGCGACCCCAGCCAGCTCTACATCGCGATCGGCATCCTCGGCGCCACGGTGATGCCGCACAACCTCTATCTGCACAGCTCGATCGTGCAGACGCGCCGCTACGAGGAAACTTCGCAGGGCAAGCGCATGGCGGTGCGCTGGGCGTTTCTCGATTCCACGGTGGCGCTGTCGTTCGCGCTGTTCATCAATGCCGCGATTCTCGTGGTGGCGGCCGCCACGTTCCACCGGGCGGGCCACACCGAGGTCGCCGAGATCCAGGACGCGTACAGGCTGCTGACGCCGCTGCTCGGCGTGACGGGCGCGAGCGCCGTGTTCGCGTTCGCGCTGCTCGCGTCGGGCCAGAACTCGACGCTCACCGGCACGCTGGCGGGCCAGATCGTGATGGAAGGATTCCTGAACATCCGGCTGCGGCCCTGGCTGCGCCGCCTGATCACGCGCCTGGTCGCGATTGTGCCCGCGGCCTTCACGGCTATCTTTTTCGGCGAAAGCGGCACCGCCAAGCTCCTCATCTTGAGCCAGGTGATTCTCAGCGTGCAGCTGTCGTTCGCCGTATTCCCGCTCGTACGGTTTACTTCCGAGCGTGCCAAGATGGGCGAATTCACCAACCCGCTCTGGCTCAAGGCCCTGGCCTACACGACGGCCGCGGTGATCGCGCTACTCAACGGCTGGCTGATCGTGCAGGCGCTGGGCGCCCGGATCGGTTGATGTACCGCAAGATCCTGGTGCCGCTCGAAAACTCGCCGACCGATGCGACTGTGTTGGCGCACGTGCGCGCGCTGGCGCAGGACACGGGCGCGGCGCTCGTCTTGATCCACGTGGCGGACGGCTGGGTGGCACGCAACATCGAGCAGCTGCAGCTGCGCGAGTCCGACGAGATCCGCGAGGACCGCGCCTATCTCGAGCGCACCCTCGGTGAGCTGCGGGCGGAGGGGCTTGACGTCGACGCCGTGCTCGCCGCCGGCAATCCGGCGGACGAGATCGCCAAGGCGGCGACCGAGGAAGAATGTGACTTGATCGCGATGGCGACGCACGGGCACCGCGGTTTGGACGACGTCGTGCGGGGGAGTGTGGCGAGCGAGCTGCGGCACCGCACGTTCGTGCCGGTCCTGATGATTCGGGAGAAGAAGAAGGGCGTTTAGGTCGTTCTCGCCCGTTCCAACGCCTTCAGCATGGCCGAGAGCCGCCGATCCCGGGCATCGCGCAAGAAGTCGACCTTTCCCTTGTACGCCTGCTCGATCAGCTGCACCAGCGCGCGCTCCTGCTCCGGCTCGAGCCGGCTCCAGGTGGCGAGCTGGCCCCAGCGCTCCTCGAATGTGGCCAACAGATGCTGCAGAAACCCGCGCACGCCTTCGGGCCCCGCACCGAGGTGATAGGTGAGGTGCGGGCCGGCGGCGGCCCAGCCGAGTGCCGGCCCGAGCGAGACGGCGCGGTCGAGATCGTCGACCGACATCACGCCCTGCAACACCAGGTCGATGCACTCGCGCCAGACGGCCGCCGAGATGCGTCCCACCACATAGCCCGGCACCGACTTTTTCAAGAGCGTGGGGATGCGGCCCAGCTGCCGCAGATACTCCTGCGCGCGCGCGACCGTGCTGGCGCTGGTCTGCGGGCCGGGGACCAGCTCGACCAGCGGGATCAGCTCGGGCGGGTTGAGGGGATGAGCCACGATGCAGCGGTCGAGGCGCCGCACCCGGCCGAACACGTCGTGCGGCGCGAAGCCGCTCGACGACGTCGATAACAGCGCGCCTTCGCTGGCGACGCCTTCGATCGATTCCAGCAGCCGTTGCTTGGCGAGCAAGTCTTCGCTGATCGCCTCGATCACCCAGTCGGCGTCCTGTACGGCCTGCAACAGGCTCCGTCCCTGGCGGTACTCCAACAGGCCGCGCTCCACGATGCCCTGAGTGGCGCGATCGAGCGCTACCAGTGCCCGCGCGCGGCGCGGCACTTCGTTGAACGCCCGCTCCGCCACGCGCGCGTTGGTGTCGTAGATCGTCACGGGCCAGCCCGCCGAGGCGCACAGCGCGGCCCAGCCGCAGCCGATGTCGCCGGCGCCGATCACGGCGACTTTGCGCGGCAGCGCCGCCGTCACGATCCGACTTCCGAGGGTGCGAGCCACGGCAAGACCCGTTCGGTGAGCAGCTCGCGCACCGGTCCCAGCCGCACGTCGGACGCGACCTGCGCGCGCTGGCCGTCGGGGTCGATGCGCGTGTGGCCGCGGTGATCACCGTCCTCGAGGTCGACCCGGATCAATAGCGGCCGGTACACGAGGCACTCGGGCCGGATCAATGCCGCGATCGGCAGCACGTCGTTGATGACGCAGCCCTCCAGCTCCTCGTACATGCGGTGGAAGTCCACGTAGAACCGCAGCGCTTCACCCAGCCACTGTGCGTCGGGATCGTCGGAGTTGGTGAGGCGCTCGACTTCCTTCGCCGTCACCACGACTTTGCGCGTCACGTCGAGGCCCACCAGCTCGCTGGGCAGCTGCGCCGCGAGCACCTGGGCCAGCGCCTCGGGATCACACCAGGCGTTGAACTCGCTGAACGGCGTCGTGTTGCCCGGCGCGCCGAAGGCGCCCACCATCGCGATGTGGCGCGCGACCTTGGCGCGGACCACGTCGGGCTCGCGCCGCAGCGCCAGTGCGAGACTGGTCAGCGGTCCCAGGGTCACGAGCGTCACCGGCCCGGGCTGGTCGGCGAGCAGCCGTTCCAGCGGCTTCACGAAGTCGAGCGTCGATCCGGGGGGCGGCACGGCGGCGTAGCCCAGGCCGGACTCGCCGTGCGTTTCGAGGGCGACGGCCAGGCCGCGCTTCAGCGGCCGGCGCGCGCCGACCGCCACGGGCAGGCGGCGCCCGCTGCGGCGCAGGATCTCGAGCGCGTTGCGGTGCGCGTGTTCCACGATGGTGTTGCCGTACGACACCGAAATACCGCGCACGTCGAGCTCGGGCGACCGCAGCGCCAGGAGCAGCGCGAGCGTGTCGTCGATGCCCGGGTCGGTATCGATGATGAGAGGGAGCCCAGCCACGGCCAAACTCTAGGGCGCGGCTAGCTCCTTGGCAATGGTCGTGCGCAAGCCTGCGAATTCGCTCACGCCCCCGAAGCCGAAGATCCGCTCCACCACGCGGCCATGGCGGTCGAGCAACACGGAGTACGGCAGGCCGCGGTAGTGATACGTGCCTTTCATCGCGCCGCGTCCCACGAGAATCGGGAACGGCGGCCTGAACTCCTGCACGAACGCCAGCATCTTGGCGTGGTCCACGTCGTCGGAGATCGCCACGATGGCGAAATCGCCGCGGCCGAACGCGTCGTACAGATCGGCCATGTGGGGGAATTCGGCGCGACAGGGATCGCACCACGACGCCCAGAAATTGACCAGCGTGACCTTGCCCGCGAAATCCGCCAGCCGCACCGTGTTGCCCGCGAGATTGGGCAGCGCGAACGCCGGACCGAACGTCTCGCGGCCGGTGGCCGGCCCCTGGGCCAGCAGGCTGTCGGCGTCGCGCGCCACAATCTTCCCGCGCGCGTCCACGGCAATGGCGGTTTCGGTCCCGGCCAGGCTGCGGCTCAATACCGCTGCGCCCGTCGCGGTGTCGAACACGTCGAGCCGCAGGCGCGTGGCGTTGGAGTCGGCCGAGCCCAGGACGTAGAGCCGGCCGTCGGGGCCGATGGCGAGGGCGATATTGACGAGCGCCCGGGCCACCGGGATCTCACGGCCCTTCGCGGGCAGGAAGTGCGGGTCAGTCTCTTCCTTATAGAGGCCGCGCCGCACGGACCACCGGGCGCCGCCGTCGGCGTCGTACCTGACAATCTCGTCTTTCACGAGTGGCGCGAAGTACATCTCGCCGCCCGCGCCTACGGCGAGGGCGCCGGCGTTCGCGAGCTGCGCGAGATAGGGCGGATCCGGCAGGTGAACCTGCGCGAGGCCGCGCACCGGTTTGCCCAGCGAGTCGAGCACATGAATCAGTGGTGCCGTATCGGGCTCGGCCGCGAACTGCGGGATGTAGTAGGGCGAGCGCACGGCGGCGATGATGTCCCCGCGCGCGGCGTACAGCGACGCGGGGTCGGGGCTCGTCCATTCGCGCACCATGCGACCCGTCACATCGAACACCACCGCGTCGCCCATGCGCTCGGTGACGAGCAGGCGATTGGCACCGAGTGCAGACACCGCCATCGGCTCGCCCAGGCGCGGGCTCGACAGCACGCGCGCGAGGCGCAGCTGTCCGTCGAAGCCCACCACCCTGCTGCGTTCGGGATCGGGGGCCCACGAGAGGCCGCCCTGGGAGGCCGCGGGTGAGCGGCCGAGGAAGAGGAGGGTGAAGCCGCTGGGCGCCGCCGGCCGGCAGGCAAGCGCCGCCAGCATCGAGGTGGCGGCGCCCAGCGTACGACGCGTCAACTTCAGGTCGCGGCTTCGATGGTGCGGATCTCGATCGTATGCAGGCCGTGGTTCTCGCGATGTACGCCGGTCACCTTGACCTTGCCCTCGGCGAACGGCAACAGCCGCTCGTTCTGGCCGTCGGCGGCCTTGGAGCTGACGGGGAGATAAATCGTCCCGTCGCTGCCGAGGATCGCGAGCGACACGCCCTTGCCCGCGCACGCCGCGGCGCACGCCTTGTGCGCGGCGCCCGACGCGCCCTGCGTGGTGTTGCAGTAGGTGTCGATCACGGTGCCCGTGATCGTGACGTCAGGACTGCCGGCGGGCTTCGCCATCGGCGCCGCCGGAGTGGCTTGCGCGACGAGGGGCAGCGCGCACAGCGCGAGGGCGAACGTCGCGCCCAGGATTCGCTTCAACATGATGCAGCCTCCTGTGAGAGAAAACGGAAAGCCGTGCGAGCGCCTTCCGCTCGCATTGTACTTACGTCTCCTGCGGTGGTTCCGGATTGGGCCTATATTGCGGGCCATGAGCGAGGCCTACCGCCAACTCATCGACACATTCGGCAAGGGCTGGGAGCAGGGCGACGTGGACGCGCTGGCCGGCGCGTTCGCGCCCGATGCCGTCTTCATCGAGACACCCTTCAGCGAGCCCCTCACGGGCGTCGCCGCCATCCGCGGGTACTGGAAAGACCTACCGTTGCACCAATCCGAAGTCAGCTTCCGCGCCGGTGAGATTTACGCGGCGGGTCCGTGGTTCGCCACCGAATTCCGTTGCACTTATAGACGTCGCCGCACCGGCGACAAGGTGGATGCGCGCGGCGCGATCTTCTGTGAGACGAAGGATGGCAAGATCACAGAAATGCGGATGTATTGGCACAGATATGCAGGCGGGGTGGAGGACAGTAAGGCCTAGCCCTGTTTCTTCACGTAGGTCAGTGCCCACTCCATCAATTCCGCACTTCGCATCCCTACCTTCATCGCCGTCTCTACTGCCGCTTCCTCGGATAGTCCTGCATCGAGCATCAAGTAAGGAATGAGCGTCGCACCGACGCGGTTGCCGCTGTTACAGTAGAAAAAAGCCTTGCGCTTGCCCGCGAACGACTGCACCGCCGCGCGGATCCGCGCCAGCGTCTCGTCGGTGTGCGTGCTGCCGCTGACGGGCACGTTGACATACTCCATGCCCAACGCCCGCACCGCCTCGGGCCCGAACGGCTGCGGCTCCATCGGATCGCGGATGTCGAGCACCACCTGACACCCTGCCGCCTTGAGCGTCGCCAGATGCGCCGCCTGGGGCTGGCCGCCCGTGACCACGCCCGGCAGGGGCTCTGACGCGTTCGTGACGCCGGCGATTGCGTCGAGGAGTTGGCTCATGGATGCCCGCGGGGTAGGTTGAGGGCCAATAATAACGGGAGGGGCGGGTGAGGGCGAAGGTCGCGTTGACTCTGCTGTGCGTGATTCCGTCGTTCCATTGTCTCCTGGCTCAGGCGCCGCCGCAGTCTCCGATCCGCATTTTCGGCTACGTGCAGCCGCGCTTCCAGTCCATCGGGGACTCGGCCGGCTTCCTGCTGCGCCGCGCGCGGCTGGGCGTCGAAGGCAACATCACGCCCTGGGCGCGCTTCCGTATCCAGGCCGATTTCCGCACGTGGGTGTCGCCCACGGCCGGCACGAGTCCGGCGGTACAAGCGACCGATCTCTATATCCAGTTGTCGCATCGCGCGCTGACGGCGACCATCGGCCAATACAAAGTGCCGTTCCTGTACGAGAACATGATCTCGTCCTCGGCATTCGAGCTGTCCGACCGCACGCTCGCGGCCGATGAGATCGCGCCGTTCCGCGACATCGGGGCGAGCGTGGTGTGGACGCAAGGACACGTGTCGCTCACCGGCGCCGTGATGAATGGCGAAGGCGGGAACACGGCGGCGAATCCCGACAAGCGCATGATGTACGTCGAGCGCGCGGCGCTGGCGCCCGTGCGGGGCCTGCTGCTCGCGGCGGCCGCCGTAGAGAAGCCCGACACCACGCGCTGGACCGCGGACGGCGAGCTGAAGCGCGGCGCGTTGCTGGCGCGCGCCGCGTACCTCCGGCTGCACCGTAACGGCGGCGACAACGCGGTCGGCTCCTACGGTTTGGTCGGCTGGATGATCCGGCCCGAGCGGCTGCAACTGCTGGCGCGAGCCGAGTCGTACGACCCGAGCGACGCGACGGCCGGCGACGCCACCACCGCGTTTACCGCCGCCGCGCAGGTGTTTTTCAAGGGCGAGGACTTGAAGCTGCAGGCGAGCTACGGCAGCTATAACGAACAGAGTGTCGAGCTCCAGAACAACCGGTTCGTGGTACAGATGCAGGCGAGGTTCTAACAGATGGGCGGACGAGGACGGGCGAGGACGGTTGAGGTCGGGCGGTTCGCGTTGCTGGCCCTCGCTGCGACCGCCTTTGCCCGCCCTCGCCCGCCCTCGCCCGCCCAGTCTCATGAAGTCCTCCTCGCCACCACCACGTCCACACGCGACGCCGGCTTGCTCGATTCACTACTACCGGTGTTCGAGCGCCAATCCGGGTACCAAGTAAAGGTCATCGCCGTCGGCTCGGGCGAGGCGCTGGAGCTGGGCCGCCGCGGCGATGCCGACGTGGTGCTCGCGCACGCGCCCGCGGCCGAGCGGGTGCTGCTCGACTCGGGCTACTTCGTGCGCCGCCGGTTGGTGATGCACAACGTGTTTCTCATCGTCGGTCCACCGGACGATCCCGCGCACGTCCGCGGCATGCACAGCGCGGTGTCCGCGCTGCGGCTCATCTATTCGTTGGGGGAGCCGTTCGTGTCGCGCGGCGACCACTCCGGCACACATCTGCGCGAGCTGGAGCTGTGGCGCCGAGCGGGAGTGCCGGCGCCCGCCGGCGCCTGGTACATGGAGTCGGGCCAGGGGATGGGCCAGACGCTGCAGATGGCGGAGGAGAAGCGCGGGTACGTGCTCACGGACATCGCCACCTATCTCGCCTGGCGCGATCGCGTGAGTCTGGTGCCGTTGGTGCAGGGCGACCCCGCGCTGTACAACGTGTACCACGTGCTCGAGCTCAACCCCAAGAACGCGCCGCGTATCAACGTGGAAGGCGGGCGCGCGCTGGCGGACTTCTTTGTCGCACCCGCCACACAGAAGTTGATCGGCGAGTTTGGCCGCCGCCGCTTCCGCCAGAGCCTGTTCGTGCCCGATGCAGGCAAGGTGGACACGTGGTGACTAGTGCGGTCGCGGCCCGAAACGGTTAACGTTGCGAACGACGCCCCGTCTGACGGGTAGCATGTAGTCAAGGAAGAAGGTGGCTCTATGTTGCTCGCGCTGGTTGCTCTCTCCTCCACGCCGCTGCCGGCCGTCGCGTTACGCTCCGACGACCCGCCGGTGCACGTCTGGCTCGATCCCGACGCATACGTCACCACCGGCGACCGTATGCGCGTCCATCTGCGCGCGGCCCAAGACGGTTACGTGATTGTCTTGCGGGCCGATGCTCAGGGCCGGGTGCGCGTGCTGTTCCCGCTCGATCCCACCGACGACGCGTTCGTGCGCGGCGGCAAGACGTTCGAAGTGCGGAGCCGCGGCGATCGCGAGGCGTTCAGCGTGGACGACGCGTCGGGCACCGGCACCGTGCTGGCCGCCTGGTCGGCGTCGCCCTTCAAGACCGACGCCTACGCCCTGAACGGCCATTGGGACTACCGGGTGCTCGCCGCGCAACGCGTGGCGGACGATCCCGAAGCCGGCTTGGTCGATCTGGCGAACTCCATGGCGGGCGACAACCACTTCGATTACGACGTCGCGACCTACACGCTCGGCAGCGATTCGCGCGTCGCGTACGGCGATCCGCTGTACGACCCCTACTTTGCGAGCTGCTGGGGCTGCGGTCCGTGGGGTTGGGGTGGCTACGGCGGTTACGGCTGGCGCTTCGGTTTCGGCACCGGGTACGGCTGCGATCCCTGGTACTGTGACCCGTTCTATTATCCGGGCGGCTACTACCCGGGCGGCTTCATTTTCACGTACGCGTCGCAGCCGCGTCCCGGCTGGTTCATGCAGCCGCGGTCGTGGGGTCCGGGCCGCGCCGGACCGCGGGCGTTCACGTTCCGGCCCAACAGTCCGCCGTTCGTGCTGCCGCGCTCGCGCGTGCGCCAGCGGACGGCCGGGGCAGGCGCCGAGCCGCGGTCGCGGATGTGGAATCCGCCGCCACCGGTGATCGCTCGTCCGCGGAGTGAGGGGTCCGCCCGCCCGGCCGCGCGGCCCGACGTGAAGCCCTCGTCGCCGCCACCGCGCCGCGACACGCGCCCCTCGTCGCCGCCGCCGCGGCGCGAAGCGAAGCCTTCCCCGCCGCCACCGCGCCGTGACAGTGGAGGTCATGAGGGTGGTGGACGCAGCGGTGGCGGCGGCGGCGGTCGGCGGAAGCCCTAGCGCACCGTCGCATGGCGCGCGAGTGTTCGGCCCGGCCGGTCAGATGAACCGGCCGGGCTTTTTTATGCGAGAGAGCGAGTGAGCGATCGTCCCACCCTGACATTCTGCGGCGCGGCCGGCACGGTCACCGGCTCGCGCCACCTCGTCGCGTTCGGCGGCAAGCAAGTGCTGCTCGACTGCGGCGAGTTCCAGGGATTGAAGGACCTGCGCGAGCGCAACTGGGCGGACTTCCCGTTCACCGCGTCGCGGATCACCGCGGTCGTGCTGTCCCACGCGCACATCGATCACTCGGGCGCGCTGCCGCTGCTCGTGAAGCGCGGTTTCAAGGGTCCGATCTACTGCACCCCCGGCAGCGCCGATCTGCTCGAGCTGCTGCTGCGCGACGCCGCCCACCTGCAGGAAGAGGAAGCCGACTTCCGCAATCGCCATAGCCGCACCAAGCACGCGCCCGCGTTGCCGCTCTACGACAGCGCCGACGCCGAGGCCGCGCTGCGCCAGGTGGAGCCGCGTGAATTCGCCGCCCCGTTCGCCCCGGCGACCGGCGCCACCGCGCTGTTTCGCCGCGCCGGCCACATCATGGGCTCGGTGACCGTCGAGCTGCGCTTCACGGCGGGCGGCACGCTGGTGTTCACGGGCGATCTGGGACGCTACGGCCGGCCGATTCTGCGCGACCCTGAGCCCGTCTCCCAAGCCGACACCCTGTTGATCGAAGCGACTTACGGCGATCGCGTCCACGCGGGCGACCCGATGGCGGACCTCGAGCGCGCGGTGAAAGACACGGCGCGGCAGGGTGGCGCGCTCGTGATCCCGGCGTTCGCGGTGGGTCGCACGCAGGAGTTGTTGTGGATGTTGCGCGACCTCGAGGACGCCAACCGCGTGCCGGTGCTGCCCGTGTACGTCGACAGCCCGATGGCGGTGGACGTCACCGAGCTGTATGTGCGTCACGCCAAGGCCGGTGACGACGACATCCGGCCCGATCTCGCCGCGATGCGCCGGCCGCTCACCACCCGGCAGTCGAAGTTCACCCGCTCGGTGGATGAATCGAAGGCGATCAACGGCGTGCGCGGGCCCGTGATCATCATCTCCGCGAGCGGCATGGCGACGGGCGGGCGCGTGTTGCATCACCTGGCGCAGCGGCTGCCCGAACCCAGCACCACAGTCCTGCTCGTGGGCTATCAAGCCGCCGGCACGCGCGGCCGTGCGCTGCAGGACGGCGCCAAGATGCTGACGATCATGGGACAGGAAGTGCCGGTGCGCGCGAGCGTCGCCACGATCCACGCGCTGTCGGCGCACGCCGACCGCGACGAGATGCTGCGTTGGTTGAACGGCTTCACCAAGCCGCCGCGCGCGACGTTTGCCGTCCATGGCGAAGACCAGGCGGCGCGCGCCTTCGTGCAGGCGATTACGGCGCGGCCCGGCTGGACCGCGGCCGTCGCGCAGGACAAACAAACCGTCACGTTATGACCGACCTCAAGCGTTCGCTGCGCACCGCCGACGGCCTGGCGATGGTCGTGGGCATCATGGTGGGCTCGGGAATTTTCCGCACGCCGGGCATCATCGCGGCGCGTTTGGGGAGACCCTGGCTCACCTTCGTCGCGTGGATCGCGGGCGGCGCGCTGGCGTTTCTGGGCGCGCTGGCGTTCGCCGAGCTGGCGACGCGCCATCCCAAAGCGGGTGGCAAGTATGTCTACGCGCGCGAGGCGTTCGGGCCGCGCGCGGGCTTCGTGGTGGGCTGGGTCGAGGCGCTGGGGATCTACGCCGCGGCGATCGCCGCGATCGGTGTGGCGGCGGGCGAATTCCTGGCTCGGCTCCTCGGTTGGCCGGCGGGTGTGGTGCCGTGGGCCGGCGTGGGATTCGTGGCGCTGTTCACGGCGGTGAACTTGGTGGGCGTCGCCTCGGGCCGGTGGGTGCAGAACGTGGTGACGGCGGCGAAAGTCTTGGCGCTGGGCGGCGTCGTGGTGGTCGCATTCGCCAAGGGGACGGGCGCGGGCTGGCATGGCGCGCTACCCAACGCGCCGCTGGGCGTCGCGGTGTGGCCCGCGCTGGCGGTCGCGTTCCAGTCGGTCTTGTGGACCTACTACGGCTATCCCGACGCCGCGAAGATCGCCGAGGAAGTGGTCGATCCGGGGCGCACGCTGCCGCGGGTGTTTCTGGGCGGCATCGCCATCTCGGCCGTGCTCTATCTCTTGTTGAACGCCGCGTTCTTGAGTGTGCTGTCGATCGACCAGGTGGCGAGTTCGAAGTTGGTCGCGGCCGACGTCGCCACGGCGATCGTCGGGGCGAAGGGCGGTGCGGTGATCGCGGCGCTCGCGCTGTTGGTCGTGCTCGCCTCGCTCAACGGCAACGTGTTCGTGACGCCGCGGGTGTTGTTCGGCCTGGCCCGCGAAGGATTGGGGCCCGCTGCGCTGGCGCGGGTGAATGCGGGCGGGACGCCGTGGGTGGCGATGCTGGTGGTGGGAGCGGTCGCGGCGGCGCTCGCCGCGAGCGGCACGTTCGAGAAGCTGTTGGGACTCTCGATCACGATGATCTTGGTGATCGACAGCTGGACGATCTTGGCGCTGTTTCCGCTGCGCAAGAGACAGCCGGCGGCACCGTTCCGGGTGCCGGGATTTCCAATCGTCCCCATCGTATTCGTGGGAGTCTATGCGGTGCTGTTCGTTGGGAGCTTCAAGGCTCAGCCGATGGTGACGCTCGTTGCGCTGGCGGTCATTGCCGTCGCTTATGTTCTGAGCTGGCTAGGCGGCAAAGGGCGGCAATAGGCGGCAAATGGGGCCTCTGCCGCCCGTTGCCGCCCATTGCCGCCTATCTTTATTCTGTGCCCCTCCTCGCCATCAGCCAATTCCGCCCCGCCAAGGGCGAATACGCGGCCAACGTGCGGCGCATCGCCGACGTGATTGCGCAGGCCGCGGCGTTGGATGGCAAGCCCGACCTCGTCGTCTTCCCCGAGACCGCGACGTCGGGCTACTTCGTGGAAGGCGGCGTGAAGGAGCTGGCCGTCACCGCCGGCACCCTGGCCCGCGACCTGGGCGCCGCGTACTCGGGGCCCGCGATCGACGTCGCCGTAGGCTTCTACGAGCTGTTTCAGAATCACTTTTTCAACTCGTGTCTGTATGTAACGCTGGGTAACGGCGAGCCGCAGATCCGCCACGTCCATCGCAAAGTCTTCTTGCCGACCTACGGCGTGTTCGACGAGGAGCGCTTCGTGGACCGCGGCCAGGACGGCGTGCGCGCGTTCGACACGGCGTGGGGCCGAGTGGCGATTCTGATTTGCGAAGACGCCTGGCATTCACTCGCGGCGACCATCGCCGCGCTCGACGGCGCGCAGGTGATCCTCGTGCCGTCGGCGTCGCCGGCGCGCGGCTCGGACACCGACGAGGAAGGCGCCAAGCTCCCCGCCAGCATGGTGCGCTGGGAGCGCGTGGTGCAGGGCATCGCCGAAGAGCACGGCGTGTTCGTGGTGCTCGCGAATCTGGTGGGCTTCGAAGGCGGCAAGGGCTTCCCCGGCTCGTCGGCGGTGTTCGATCCGGCAGGTGAGCTGCTGGTGCGCGGGCCGCTGTTCGAGGAGGCGCTGGTCGAAGCAGAGCTCGACTTCGATCTGATCACGCATGCGCGGGCCGATTCGCCGCTGCTCTCGGATCTGCAGAACGCCGTGCCGATCCTGATTAAAGGTCTCGGCAAAGAGCCCGCCAAAGGAAAAAGCGCAGTCAAGTTCGACGCCGCCAGCAACGGCACCCCAGTAACCGCTCACCGCTCACCGCTCACGCCGGTGGCTCATGTCGTCCGCCGCGCCGCGGGCGACGAGGACACCCTCCGCATCGACGTCGAGCTCGCGGAAAAGTGGCTCGTCGCCTTTCTCAAAGACGAAGTCGCCACACGCCGCAAATTCACCAAAGGGATCGTCGGCATCTCGGGCGGCGTCGACTCGGCGCTCACCGCGCACCTCGCGGTCAAAGCGCTGGGCAAGGACAACGTCATCGGCGTGCGCATGCCGTATCGCACGTCGAGCCCCGAATCGCTGACGCATGCGCAGCTGGTGATCGACAAACTCGGCATCCCATCCGTCACGGTCGACATCTCGGATGCGGTCGATGGATATCTCAAGGCCTTTCCCGAAGCCGACGCCACGCGCCGCGGCAATGTGATGGCGCGCGAGCGGATGATCGTGCTGTTCGACTTGTCGGCGAAGCACAAGGCGTTGCCCCTGGGCACCGGCAACAAGTCGGAGCGGCTGCTCGGGTATTTCACCTGGCACGCCGACGACACGCCGCCCGTCAATCCGCTGGGCGATCTGTTCAAGACGCAGGTGTGGGCGCTGGCGCGCCATGTCGGCGTCCCCGCCGCGATTCTCTCCAAGCCCGCGACGCCGGATCTCGTCCCCGGCCAGGAAACGGAAAAGGACTACGGCTTCACGTACCAGCAGGCCGATCCGATTCTCTATTACTTGATCCGCGGGTATCGCCCGGAGGAGATCGTGGAAAAGGGATTCCCGGCGGACGCGGTGGAGGCGGTACGGCAGCGGCTCGACGCCACGCATTGGAAGCGGCGGCTGCCGACGGTGGCGGTGATGTCGCAGACGGCGATCGGCGAATTCTACCTCAGACCGGTGGACTACTGACCATGCACGGACGCCATCCGCGCGAGTCGGAAACGATCATGTCGGAGTTGATGACACCGCAACACGCCAACATCATGGGCAACGTGTTCGGCGGCGTGGTGCTGTCGCTCGCCGACCGCGTGGCCGCGGTGTGCGCGATCCGCCATTCGCACCGCCAATGCGTGACGGTGTCGGTCGATAAAGTCGACTTCAAGGAGCCGATTCACGTGGGCGAGCTGATCACCGCGTATGCGCGCGTCAACTTCGCCGGCCGCACGTCGATGGAAGTAGGCGTGAAGATCGTGTCGGAGACCGTCGTAACGGGCGAGAAGCGCCACACCAATTCCTGCTACGTGACCTTCGTGGCCCTCGACGAGCACGGCGTGCCCACCGAGGTGCCGCCGATCGTGCCCGAAACCGCCGACGAGAAGCGGCGCTACGAGCGCGCCGGCAAACGCCGGGCGAGTCGCGTGATGGACCGGAGGTACGACCAGGGCAAGGGGGAGTGAAGCTCGTCCTGGTCTGCGGCGGCGGCGGCGCCAAAGCCCTCGCCTGCGCCGGTGCCTGGCGCGCGATCGCGGAAATGGGCCACGAAGTCGTCCACCTGGTCGGTACGTCGCTCGGCGCCGTGGTCGCGGCGGCGTTCGCGGCGGGCGTGACACCGGACTGGCTCGCGAGCCAGATCGCCACGGTCTCCCGCAAAGACATCGCCCGCGTCTCGCCGTTCAATCTGGCACGCGGCGTGTTCGCCCCCAGCCTGCTCAAAGCCCAGCCGCTCAAAGACACCATCGCCCGCCTCGTTCCCGCCACGCGCTTTGCCGATCTCAAGATTCCGTTGACGGTGACCACCACCGACCTCGACTCGGGGGAGCTGGTGCTGTTCGGGGCGCTGGGGCAGGATGCGCCGCTGGTGGACGCGCTGTACGCGTCGTGCGCGCTGCCGGTCTACTATCCGCCGGCGGAGCTGGGCGGCCGGCGCCTGGTGGACGGCGGATTGCGGGCGGTATTGCCCATCGACGTGGCGCGGCAGGTCCCTGCCGTGCTGGTCTTTGCGGTGCACACGGGACCGGGGTTCGACGAAGTGCCGCCCAAGAGCGGCAAGGCGCCGGTCCCGGCGCTGGTGCGCGCGCACGGCGAGGCAGAGCGGGTGATGATGGCGGCGCAAACGGAGCGCGACGTCGCGGCCTGGCCCGGGGGGCCGCCGCGGCTGATCGTGATCCGGCCGGTGGCGGAGAAGGAGGCGACGTTTGCGCTGAGTGAAATCCCACGCTTCATCGCGGCGGGTTACGATGCGACCAAGCGGGCGCTAGGTTAGTCGCCATGCGAGCATCCGAAGTGATGATCAAGGATCCGGTGGTCGCCGCCGCCGGCGCCACCAGCGCCGAAGTAGCGACCTTGATGCGCATGAAGGACATCTCGGTCGTGCCGGTGGTCGACAATCCCAAGGACCGCCGCTATCTGGGCACGATCTCCGACCGCGACATCGTCACGCGCTGCGTCGCCAACGGCCACGAGCCGAGTGATTGCGCGGTCGAGACGCATCTGCGCCACGACACCGCCGTCGTGGCGCCGGAGACGGAGCTCAAAGGCTACAAGCTCACGAAGCCGGCGGACGAACATGACAGCCACGTGCGCGCGACGATTGTGGTGGTGGACAAAGACCGGCGTGTTGTGGGTTTTATCCCGCATCCCGAAGCAGTAGCGGGAATCAGCCTCTGAAAATCGTTGCAGCGAGCAGCGCCAGCAGTCCCAATCCTCCCGCAATACTTGCCGCGAAGATCTGGCGTTTCCTCAGTTTGTGAAATGCTTCCGGTAATTCACCCCGCGGATCGAGCTCGAGGCGGCCGAGGCGCGCTGCGGTCGGCACGCTGATCGCGAGCGCCGCGAGGGCGCCCACCAGGCCCGCCGTCATCATCAACATCAGCCAACCCGGCACCACGCCGCTCGACATGAAGGCCATGGAGAGCATGAAGCCCGAGAGCACCACCGCGACCGCCCCCGTGCCCACCAGAATCCGTTGCACCGCGCTGATCGCGCGGTACACCGCGAGTCGCTCGGCCGCGGCGAAAGACTTGGCGCTGACGCCTGCGACCATCGTGGCGATGCCGCCGCCCAGCCAGAGCAGAAACCCCGACATGTGGACGAAAAGCCAGAATCCCCGCATCGATCAGCCTCCCACCATCGCCGGTACCCGCTGCCGTCCCTCGAACCCAGCGTCGATTTCGTGCCAGAATTCGATTTGGCTCTCGCCCGCCTTCCAGCACCAGAACACGTCGCGGCCGTCGAGCGTGCCGTAGAAATCGACCAGGCCCTGGGGAAATCCCTTGAACAGGCAACCGATTTCCTCGAGCTCCTGGATATAACCCGCGATCAGCCGCGCCGCGTCCTCGATCTGCGTGCGCAGCGCGAGCTGCTCGTTCGACTCGCCCCACTCGGGCCGAGCCTGCGCCGCCACCAGCTCGTACTTGTAGATCAGGTCGCGCCACACGGGATAATGCGTCGTGAGGTCGGCGACGATGCGCTTGACCAGAGGGAGAGTCCGATTGGCTTCGGCGAGGGTGAAGTGCTTGCGGACCATGATCTAATCTAAGAGAGTAGAGCCTACGCGCCTACGCGTCTACCTGTCCTGCAGTCTTTCCTCACCGGACACTCGGGACACTTCGGCTTCCGCGCGACGCAGATCAACGCTCCCAGCTCCATAATCGCCTGATTGAATCGCCACGCCCGCTTTCCGTCCTGCGGCACCAGCACCGCTGCCATCGCCCAAACCCGTTTGTCATTGCCGCGAACGAAGGCCCGCCGTATCACCCGCGCCACGTTCGTGTCTACGGCGGCGACGGGCTTCTCATACGCGAAGCTCGCAACCGCTCCGGCGGTATAGCGACCGACACCCGGAAGCTTGATCAGCTCGGCAGGATCGTCCGACAGCACGCCGCCCGCGACCGTCTTCGCGAGTGAATGGAGGTTACGCGCCCGCGCGTAGTATCCCAACCCGTCCCACTGCTCCATCACCGCGCTCCGTTTGGCGCGGGCGAGATGCTCGACGGTGGGGAAGCGCTCCAGGAATCGCGGATAGTATTCCGTGACGCGACTGACCTGCGTCTGCTGCAGCATGAACTCCGACACCAGCACCCGGTAGGGATCGCGCGTGCGGCGCCACGGCAGGTCACGCCCGTGGCGGGCGAACCACACGAGCAATTTGCGCGTAAACCCCAGCGCGGACTTGGGTTTAGCGGCTCGGGGGCTGGACTCGCGGGGCATGACTCCACAAGATACACCCGTGCCAGCCCTGACCGCCGCCCTGGATCTGCGCCGCTACGTCGGGCGCTGGACGCTGCGCGCCTCCACCCACGCCGGCCGCTTCACGATCTTCATCGTCGACCTGTTTCGCGCCCTCCCCGAATGGCGCATCTACTTGCCGCGCACCGCCGAGCAGGCGGTCTCCATCGGCTACGGTTCGCTGTTCATTGTCCTGCTGATCGCCGGGTTCGCCGGGGGCGTGACGGCGCTGCAGACGGGCTACCAGTTCACCGGCACGTTCCCGCTCTACATCGCGGGCGGCGTGATCTCGGAGTCCGTCGTGCTCGAGCTGGGCCCCGTGCTCACCGGCCTGATCCTCGCGGGCCGCATCGGCGCGCGCTACGCCGCCGAGCTCGGCACGATGCGCGTCACCGAGCAGATCGACGCGCTCGAAAGTCTCGGCCGCTCGCCGTATTCGCACCTGCTGCTGCCGCGCTGCCTCGCGGGATTGCTCGTCATCCCCACGCTGGTGATGCTCGCCGACGCCACGGGCTTCGGCATCGGCTGGTTCGCCGCCAAGAACTCGCTCGGCATCACCAACGCCGACTTCATCTACGGCGCGCGCTACTTCTTCCGCTCGTTCGATCTGTGGTACTCGGCCATCAAGGCGCTGTTCTTCGCCGCCGCCGTGACCGTCATCCCGTGCTACATCGGCTACAACACGCAGCAGGGCGCGGAAGGCGTGGGCCGGTCGACGACGCAGGCCGTGGTCGCCGCCTCGGTCACCATCCTGATGCTCGACATGATCCTGGCGCAGCTGCTCCTGGGACCCGCCAAGTGATCGAGCTGCGCGGCATCTCCAAGCGCTTCGTCGACAACGTCGTCCTCGACCACGTCGACTTCACCGTGCAGGACGGCGAAACGATGGCGCTGCTCGGCCCCTCGGGCGTGGGCAAGAGCGTACTGCTCAAGCACATCATCGGCCTGATCAAGCCCGACCAGGGCGAAGTGATCGTCGACGGCCTGAACGTGGCGAAGCTCAAGCGCCACGAGCTGGCGCTGCTGCGCAGCCGCATCGGCTACGTCTTCCAGAACGGCGCGCTGTTCGATTCGATGGATGTGGGCGGCAATATCCGCCTCGGCATCACCAATGAAGATCAATACCGCGACGAGGAGTTCAGCGCGGCGCGCGTGAGAGAATGCCTGCGCCTGGTCAACCTGCAGCCCGACGTGACGACCAAGTTTCCCAGCGAGCTCTCGGGCGGCATGCGCAAGCGCGTGGGTATCGCGCGGGCGATCGCAGGCGAGCCCAAGTACTTGCTGTACGACGAGCCGACGTCGGGCCTGGACCCCGTCAACGCCGACGTGATCGACTCGCTGATCGAGCGGCTGCAGCAGGAGATCGGCGTCACCAGCGTGGAAGTGACGCACGATGTGCGCGGCGCATTTCGCGTGGCCGATCGCATCGCCCTGTTGTGGCAGGCCAAGATCCGCGCCGTGGGGACGCCGGAGGAGATCCTGGCCTCCCGGGACCCCGCGGTGCAGCAGTTCCTGGAGCGCGACCTCGAGATGGCCGTCATTCAAGCCGAAGGGAACGATGGACCTCGCGTATAAGCAGGAAGTCGGCGTCGGCGCTCTGGTGCTCGTGGGCTTCGCGCTCTTCGCCCTGGGGCTGTTCTGGTTCAGCGGCAAGACCATCGGGGCGCACGGCGCCTATGTCGACGTCGTCTTTGCCAACGTACAGGGCCTGAAGGAAGGCGACCCGGTGCTCGTCTCGGGCGTGAAGAAAGGCCGCGTCGCCAAAGTACGGCTCGACCGGGTGGGGAAGGTGACCGTCACGCTCGAGCTGCAGAACGACGTGCGCCCGCACATGAATGCCGGGGCCACGATTTCGTCGTTGGACTTCTTCGGCGCCAAGCTGGTGGATTACTCCCCCGGCGCCCAGGACTCACCGGTGCTGCCGTCGGGTCGCGTGATCGTGGGGACCGAGCAGGAGCAGCTCACCGACATCGCGCACGGCGTGGCGACGCGCGCCAACGAGCTGATCGGCAACGCGTCCGGCCTGGTCAACAATCAGCTGGGCCTGGACATCCACAACACCATGGTCGCCACCCAACGCGCCATGAACACCGTCACGCAGATGGGCGGCGGCCCGGTCGTCAATCAGACGACGCAGACGCTCGCCGCGATCCAACGGGTGATGTCGCGCATCGATACGCTGCTGGGGTCCGCCAACCCGCAGGCCACGGGCAAGCGCATCGACACGCTGTCCACCAACATGGCGAAGCTGACCGAGCAGCTCTCCCAGGCGAGCGGCACGCTGAACGGCTTATTGACCAAGATGAACAAGGGCGAGGGCACGCTGGGCAAGCTCGCCAGCGACTCGACGCTGTATAACGACCTGCACCAAACGCTGGCGGCGCTGACGGCGTTGCTGACAGATCTGAAGGAGAGACCGGGGAGGTATTTGAATGTGAAGGTCTTCTAAACGCGGAACGCGGAAGTCGGAACGCGGAACAGTGGTCGCGTGCTCTGTTCCGCGTTCCACGTTCCGCGTTCCGAGTTAGGCTACCAGATCTCCGCTTTCAACGAGTCCGCCCTTACCATGACATCTCCGGCTTTACAACCGAAAGCCTTCGCGAATTCAGGGAGGTTCGACAGCGGCCCCATCACCCGCCACACCGCCGGCGCGTGGGGGTCGGTCACGACCTGATTGCGCAGCGACTGCTCGGTGGCCTTGTTGCGCCAGATCTGCGCCCACGCCAAGAAGAACCGCTGCTCCGGCGTATACCCGTCGATCTTCGGCGGGCGCGCCTTGCCCTTGAGCGACATCTGGAACGCGGCGTAGGCGATTTTCAGGCCGCCCAGGTCCGCGATGTCCTCCCCCAGCGTCAGCCGGCCCTGCACGTGCGTGGCCGAGTCGACCACGGTGTAGGAATCGAACTGATCGATCACACGCTGCGCGCGCGCCTTGAAGCGCGTCGCGTCACCAGGCGTCCACCAGTCGCGCAGGTTGCCCTGGGCGTCGAACTGCCGGCCCTGATCGTCGAAGCCGTGCGTCATCTCGTGGCCGATCACCGCGCCCATGCCGCCGTAGTTCACCGCGTCGTCGGCCTGGGGATCGAAGAACGGCGGCTGCAGGATGCCGGCGGGGAAGGTGATGTCGTTCCACGTCGGGCTGTACTGCGCGTTGACCGTGGGCGGCGTCATGCGGAACTCGGTGCGATCGACCGCCTTGCCGATGCGCCCGAAATTGCGCGCCGCGGCGAACGCCTGCGCGCGTTGCGCGTTGGCGATGAACGGCCCCTTGTCGATCACCAGCCCCGAGTAATCGCGCCACGTATCGGGGTAGCCGATTTTCTTGGAGAAGGCGCGCAGCTTGATCAGCGCCTGCTGCCGCGTGGTGTCGCTCATCCACTCGAGCGTGTGCAGCCGCGCGTCGAGCGCGGCGATGAGGTTGTTCACCATGGCGAGGGCGCGCGCCCGCGCCGCGGGCGTGAACGCTTCGTGCACGTAGGCCTGGCCCAGCGCGTCGCCCAGCAGGCCGTTGGCGGCGCCGACGCAGCGTTTCCACCGCGGCTGCTGCTCCTTCACGCCCGAGACCGCCTGCAGGTAGCGGAAGTTGTTCAACACGTACGGCGACGACAGCCACGGCGCCGCCTGGCGCATCAGGTGCCAGCGCAGGTAGTCGCGCCATGCGGCGACCGGCAGGCTCGTGAGCAGGCTATCCGTCCCCTTGAAGAAACTCGGCTGCCCGATGTTGATCGTGTCGGTGTAGGGTGTGCCGGCGGCTTTCAAGAAGGTGCCCCACTCGAGGTGCGGCGTGATCGAGTCGGCCTGCGCCAGCGTCATCTTGTGGTAGTTGGCGTTGGGATCGCGGCGCTGCACGCGGGTGAGCGACATCCTGGCGAGCGCCGTCTCGATCAGCATGATGTGATCGGTCGCGGAGTCGGGAATCGCGTCGCCCAACAGGCGAAACGTCTCAGTCACATACGTCGCGTACGCGCCCCGTACCGCCGTGCCCGCCGAGTCGCTGCGCGTGTAGTAGTCGCGATCGGGCAGGCCGAGTCCGCCCTGGGAGACGCCCGCGATGTAGAGCGAGCTGTTCTTGAAGTCGGGCGCGGCGTTGAGACCAAACAGGGCGCCGGTGCCGCCTTGGTGCAGCCGCGCGATCTCGGCGAGGACGTCGCCCGTCGTCTTGATCGCGGCGATGCGATCCAGCTCGTCTCTCAGTGGTGTGATGCCTGCAGACTCGGCTTGGGTCGAGTCCATGCACGACTCGTAGAACGCGCCGAGTTTCTGCTCGCCGGTCGTCGGGTTCGCGGGCGCCGCGGCGGCCAGCCGGACGACGATCTTTTGCAGCGTCGAATCGTTGCGATCGCTCAGCTCGGCGAAACTACCCCAGCTCGCGAAGGCCGGGGGGAGCACGGTCCGCTTGATCCATCCCCCATTCGCAAACTTGTTGAAATCCTGACATGGCGCGCAGGTGGTGTCGAGGTTGCTAGGGTCGAGTCCGTGGCGCTGCTTGACTTGGGCGACGGTGAGGCTGGGGACGGCCACCAGTGTGGCAAGCACGAGCAAGCGGCTACGGACGGACATCGGCGCGACTCCTGAAGGGGCGGGGGACGAGAGAGAATACGCGGGGGGAAGGCTCGACGTTAGAGGGTGCGGAGTGCGCGGCGAACGACAAAAGCGTGGGGGGTGGGGAGTGGTACCTGACGGTGCGTGCGAAGGATGCGGCGTGCACGGGAAAGATGATGTGCGGCGTGCGTGCGGCCGCACGATTGCTACATGTACAAGTACCAATCCCTCGAAGCGTGGAAACGAGCGCACGCTGCGGCGCTACTGGCACATCGTGTAACGGACGCTGCCTTTCACCCCAAGTCACGCGACCTGTTCAATCAACTGCGGCGCGCGGCGGGGTCGGTCGAGGCCAACATTGTCGAGGGGTATGGGCTTGGAACGAGTCGCCAATTCGCCCGTCACCTGCGCATCGCGATGGGGTCCGCCGCCGAAGCAGAATCGCACGCGCGGCTCGCGGTAGAGCTCGGATACTTGCCTGCCGAAGCTGGTCGGCAGCTTGAGAGCCTTCTCGGCGGCGCGATGAAGGCGATTCATGGGCTGTTGCGGGCGATCCCCTACACGAAGGCACGTTAGGAGCCGCCATGTACCACTCCCCACTCCCCACGCAGTTGAGGGTTTATATTCGCCCCCATGCTCTCCGTCACCTTTCTCGGCACGTCGGCCTCCCGCCCCACCGTGGAACGCAATGTTCCGGGGTTAGCAGTCGTGCGTGAAGGCGAAACCTTCCTGGTCGATTGCGGTGAGGGCACCCAACGCCAAATGATGCGCTACGGCGTGTCGTTCGCGCTCAACGAAATCTTCTTCACGCATTTCCACGCCGACCACTTCCTCGGCGTGATCGGCCTGGTGCGCACGTTCGGGCTGCAGGGCCGCACCGACCCCCTTCATCTATATGGTCCCAAGGGCGCGAAGAAGATGCTGAATGAGGCGTTGAAGCTAGGCGTTGACCGTACTCCGTTTTCCGTAGAGATCCACGAAGTAAAACCCGGTGTGGTTGAACGGACAACGGATAACGGACAACGCCTCGGCTACGAGATCCGCGCCTTTGCAACGGAGCACGGCGCCCCCTCTGTCGGCTACGCGCTCGCCGAGCATGAACGGCGCGGGCGGTTCGATCCGGAGAAGGCGCGCGCGGCGGGGATTCCTGAAGGTCCTTTGTGGGGGAAACTGACCAAGGGTGAAACGATCACAACGGATGACGGACGACAGATAACGCCTGCAGCTTTTGTGGGCCCCAATCGTCCCGGCCGGCTCCTGGTTATTACGGGCGACACCCGTCCCTGCGCCAGCGTAGTGGACGCCGCGCAGGGCGCAGATTTACTGATCCACGAGGCGACGTTCGGGGAGGAAGAGAAGGAGCGCGCCAAGGACACCAATCATTCGACCGCACTCGAGGCGGCGCAGGTGGCGCTGGCGGCCAAGGCCAAGCGCTTGGTGCTCGTGCACCTGTCGGCGCGGTATTCGGTGGCTCC